>OIZW01000656.1_pt1 | contig 28334 bp, 25 predicted proteins | sample 1588581 | NCBI WGS metagenome assembly OIZW01 (sample SAMN03283266) | human gut metagenome | biome: human-associated habitat; material: feces | host: Homo sapiens | place: USA | collected 2013 | reverse complement strand
GTGCTATCTGCACGGCGGTTTTTTGCATCTTATTCGGTTACCGTTATCGAGTTTGCGTACTTTATCTTGCATAGAACGGTGTTCTTATCGCCCGACAGCATTCCTATGCGGCTTCCGTTTGAATAGAGAATATCTCCGTCTGAAAGCAGTCTGTAATCCATTATCCGCTTTTTTAAAACGGTTATGTTACCGCTTTTATTACGCTTTACAAGCTCCCAGTCCGACGGGATTATACCGTCGTCTGCGTTACCGCTCAGCTGTTTTTCGGCTTTTATCAGATTCCCCTCGATAAAGGCTTCACGCTCGTCTGCGGTTTTGCTCTTTGCGGGATTTTTACCGCCGGTACGCAATGGTTCTCCGCCGAACGCCATTGAAAACACGCTTAAAAATCCGCCTATAGCCTTTATTATCCTGACAGGGAACATCAGTATATCAACAAGCAGATTGCTTTTCTGCTTTGCCGGAACGTATTTTCTGCGTATGTAGTATATGTTCCCGTCGGCATCGTCCTGAGGTTTTATGCAGTCGAATCCTTCTTCTGCGATAAATTCGTCTATTGTTCCGCTCCGTGTATCGAAAAGACATATCGTACACGGGCTTTTTTCTGTAATACTTCCTCCGGCATTTGTCGCAAAGCCCATAGCCGTATAGTAGATTATATCGCTGTTCCTGCGTGAAATAAACGGGTGCGTTTCGCTGGTAAACCCTTCTGTGAGCTGTTCAAAGCTGCCGTTCTTTGTATCGACAAGGGCAATGTGATTTTCGTAATATCCGTTTCCTGCACTGACTGCGCACTTCCCGCCATAGCAGTCAATATCGCTGATTATTTCTTCACGGTTTGCGAAAATATAGGTTTCTCCCTCGCTGTCTTTGAAGTACATACCGCCGACATTGTCGGCAAAAGTAGAATATATCAGCCTGTCGCCGCACGCACCTATGCCTCTTAGCATATTGTGCATTTCTTCTTCGCCGTATTCCTTGGGTTCAACCCCCATAAACTTTGCACCTTTGCCGGTGGTTTTCCATTCGTCACGGGCTTTCATCTTCCGCACTGCGTCACGGTAACTTTCCACACGTTCGCAGGGAACACGCAGTTCCTTGCCGTTTTCAATGCGGTAAAGCTCGCCCTCTGATAAGCAGTAAATATTCATATTATTCCCCCGAAGCCGTTATTTCTGTCCGTAATATGCGTTAGCGCCGTGCTTTCTCAGATAGTGCTTATCAAGAAGCTCCTGCTGCATAGGCTCGATATTTTTGTCAAGCAGAAGATTGAACATTGCCATCTTTGCGACATTTTCAAGCACGACCGCATTGTGTACAGCGTCGATTGCGTCCTTGCCCCATGCAAAAGGTCCGTGAGAGTGTACGTTTACGGCGGGTACGGCATTCGGGTCGATGTTACGCTTTTTGAACGTATCAATGATTATCGTTCCTGTTTCCTTTTCGTATTCGCCGCCGATAGCTTCGGGTGTCATCTTGTCGGTGCAGGGTATAGCGCCGTAGAAATAGTCGCCGTGCGTTGTGCCGAGTGCGGGTATATCCAGTCCGCTCTGTGCGAATGTAGTGCTCCACTGTGAATGGGTGTGCACTATACCGCCGATATCGGGGAAAGCTTTGTAAAGCTCAAGATGCGTCGGCGTGTCGCTTGACGGTCTTAAATCGCCTTCAACCTGCTCGCCGTCAAGAGTTAAAACTACAAGGTCGTCAACCGTCATATTGTCGTATTCAACGCCGGATGGCTTTATTACGACAAGTCCTCTTTCACGGTCTATCCCCGAAACGTTGCCCCATGTGAATGTTATAAGGTTGTATTTCGGAAGCAGGAGATTTGCTTCAAGCACCTGCTTTTTGAGCTTCTTCAACATAATACCGTCCTCCTGTTTTATTTGCATTTTTTGATGAACCTTCCGTCCATTTTCTTTATAAAATAGTTTCTTACATCCAGTGTTTCCTGCGGTGTAAGCTGATTTTTCGGCAGGCAGAACGCAAGGTTATATCTGAAATAGATTATAAAGCATTTTTCAATCTCGTATATCTTGAAAATCGTATTCCACTGTGCGTTTATATCGGTAGCTGTCCTTCCGCCGAACACCCTTACCGATGCCGCATCATAGCTGAAGGTACGCTTTGCGTTAAGCACCACCTTGCCGTACTTTATACCGTCCTTTGCTTTCTTTGATATAAGAAGAATATCGGTGAGGATTACCGCAACGCAAAGAAGGCATACAGCCGCTGAAATATACAGCGGAATTATTCCCGCAAGCCCGATAACGAGTGACGCCACCGCAAGTACCGCCATAGCGATAAACAGAATGTTATTCGACTTTTTGAGCGAGTATTCGGTAAATTTTACTAATGTGCGGTAGTCCTCCGCAGTAGTTGTTATCTCCTTTGAGAACAAGTTTTATTCTTCCTTTCGGTTATTATTGATTTCTTCCGAGCTTACAAAGCTGTCGTTTTTTCTTTTCAGCTCGGGTGTAATGTCGGTTTCTGTTTTTGTTACAGGCGTTTTTTCTTCGTCAAGAACTTTGTATATTTCGTCCTTTTTCTGGACAAAGAGCAATTCGTCCTCGCCTGTAACTATATCGACCTTTTCTCCTGCTTCTATATCGGTATGGTATACTGATATCGCGTCAAAACGGTAATTCAGCCCGTTATATTTCACTCGAACCTTTCCGTAGCCGCTCCCTGCTATATTTTCAAGTGCGACAGCCTCATATCCCGTAAGATCGTCGGGCTTCGGCGCTTTGCCGTTTACAAAGCGTTTTACGGCAGGTGAGAGGAAGTGTGCTCCGATAAAGTTCACAATAAGTGCCATTGCTATATCAGCAGGCACGATAAAGTACCACGGAAGCGACAGAGGCAACAGCAAAAGTCCGAAATAGCCGAATACCGCCATAAATACCATATAGCCGTATATTCCCTGCGGTATGAACTGCTCAATAGGTATCGTTTTGCCTTTTGGCAACCTGAAACCGAGATTGATCTTAAGCCTGAAAAACAACAGCATTATAAGCAGTCCGCATATCCCGACCGTACCCAGTACGGCGCAGACTATAAACAGTACACGCATATTATTCCTTATTTTCGGATTTGGGAATTACAGTAAGACGCACCTTTACTATTCTGCGTTCGCTGACTTTAAGAACCGTTATCCTGAAATCGTCTGTTGTAACGCTTTCGTTTGTTTCCGGTATCTTACCGAAAAGCTCAAGCACCCAGCCGCCGACAGTCTTTGCGTTACCGTCGATTTTCGGACTATCTCCCGTGCGGTTATGCCAGTAACGCTTGAAAGCGGTCAGCGATACATCGCCGTTGACGTTGAACTCGTTTTCCGATACGAATGTGACAGGGGCGATTATCTCATCATTCTCGTCCCATATTTCACCGACAAGCTGTTCAAGTATGTCTTCAAGAGTAACTATACCGAGCGTTCCGCCGTACTGGTCGAGTACGACAGCCATATGTACCTTGTCCTTCTGCATCTGCTTCATTATATCGCTTATCTTCATCAGATGAGGAACATAGTGGATCTCCTGCATTATATCACGCAGTAAGAACGTTTCGTCTTCCTTTTTGGTAAGATATTTCTTGAAAAAGTCCTTCTGGCTCACAAAGCCGATAATGTGGTCTATAGAGCCTTCGTAAATGGGAAGTCTTGAATATTCCTCGTTGATAAAGGTTTTCTTTACCGTTTCAATATCTTCGTTTACATCGACCGCAATAACGTCTACACGGTGAGTGATTATCTCGTCAACTACCGTTTCGTCAAATTCAAGAGCAGACTTCACAAGGTCACGCTCCTGTTCTTCAAGCACGCCCTCGTCCTCGATTTCATCTATTATAGCCATAAGCTCCTGTTCTGTTACGGTAACCTCCTTCTTGTTGCCGAACAGCTTGTTTGCGAGCTTTTTAAGCAGTATAAATAAAGCCGACAGAGGAGTGAATATGAATGTAAGGAATGTGATTATTCCGCTCGTTGCGACCGTCAGCCCTTCCGAGTGGTCTTTCGCAAGGCTTTTCGGCATTACCTCGCCGAATGCGAGTATCACAAGCGTCAGTACCACTGTCGATACGAGCGCCGCATTGTCAGGACCTACTATTGCTGTCGCAAGTATAGTACCGAGTGAAGATGCGGTTATGTTTACTATGTTATTGCCGATAAGTATTGTTGTGATAACCTTATCGTATCTGTCAAGCAGTTTAAGTGCCATTTTAGCGCCTTTAGAGCCGTTTTCAGCCATGCTTTTGAGCCTTATGCGGTTAGCACCCGTAAGTGCGGTTTCACTGGCGGAAAAGAACGCCGAACAGGCTATCATTACTATGATAATTATAAGCAGTTGTATTTCCATACGGTTAAATATACCTCGCCTTGTTAAAAGTTAAGTGGCAGTATGCGCCAAGCGCAAAAACCACCGTAAATTATATACATATTTATATTACCATATCTGCGGCAAACGGTCAATATTTTTATCAGAAATTTTACTATTGATTTCAAAGTGAACATTGTTTTATAAAACTATTGAAATTTTTTTGTCGATTTGATATAATTAGTTTAATCGGACTAAATTCCGAAACGTATAAGATTAAATTTAAGTAAAACGAAAGGATCTTACCAATGAAAAGAATACTTGCGGCAGTTATTGCCGTATCGCTGATTCTGTCTATGACAGCCTGCAACAGCGGTGACACATCAGGAAATACCGACAGCGGCAACGCGTCGTCTTCCTCAGACGGCACAACGTCAGGCAACGCAGATAACGAACAGAAGCTCCGCTCAAATCCTATTGCCGTTGACGAAAACGGAAAGATAGATATGGAAGTTGCGTTAAAATATGAAACAGATGTAGATGCGCTTATCAAGAAGCTTGAGGCAAAGACACCCGATGGTTCAAAGCCTGTATCCGAGAACACAAACGAGGAAACGCTTGAGCTTTTCAATTATTTAAAGAGCGTTTACGGAAAGCAGATGCTTGCAGGACAGCAGTATTCGGATGCAAATCAGTTTGAAAACATAATGTATTACAATACTACTGGCGACTTGCCTGCAATTATGGGTTTTGATTTTCTTTATGCACAGGGCACGGATGAACCCGACTATACGCAGATAGAAGAAGCTATCAAGTGGCACAATGAACAGAACGGTATAGTTTCATTCTGCTGGCACTGGAAAGTTCCTGTTGATATTGATGATGACTCAGTAAAGGGAAGAGCATTCTACAGCGATGAAATCAGAAACTTCAGCCTTGAAAACGCAGTAACACCAGGTACAAAGGAATATAAAGTAATCATTGAGGATATTGATACCGTGGCGCTCTACTTACAGCGTCTTGAAACAGCAGGTGTTCCCGTTATATGGAGACCTCTCCACGAGGCAAGCGGAAGCTGGTTCTGGTGGGGTGTGAAAGATAAGGATACTTACAAGAAGCAGCTATATCAAAAGCTCTGGTATATGGTATATGACCGTCTTGAAAACTATCACAAGCTCACTAACCTTATCTGGGTATGGAACGGTCAGTCAAAGCTGACAATGGTAAATGCAAATACATATGATATCAGCGGTACAGATGTATATCCCGAAAAGGTAGACCATACAGAGCAGAAACTGAAATACAAGGACCTTGCAAAGATAACAGATACAAGCAAGATGACAGCGCTTTCTGAGGTTGGATATATACCCGATCCTGAAGCTGTATTTGCGTCTGACAGCACAGTGACATGGCTTTATTATCTGCCTTGGTGTAAGGAGTTCGTTTGCGCCGCAAGCGGTTCCGGTGCGATTATAACGAAGCTTGGAGGAACACCCTCAGTCAATACAGAGCGTATGAGCGAAGAGTTCCTTAAAGGCGTTTATTCAAGCGATAAGGTGATTACACTCAGCGAGTTGCCGGATTTCAAGGGTACAACAAAGAAGATACCGGAATTTATAAAGAACTGGCAGTTCAATAATCCAAATCTTACTATAGAAAATGATAAGCTTACAGCTTATGAGAAGTAATTGTGCGAGGTAGCATATGACAACAGAGCTTAAAACCGGACGTTCAACAGCAGTAATTGCATCGGAAGGTGCAGAGCTGAAATCACTTGTTATTGATGGCAGAGAAATAATGTGGTGCGGCGATCCTGCCTACTGGGGCAAGACATCTCCCGTGCTTTTTCCTGCAATAGGTAATGTAAGGAACAACAAGACGATTATAGGCGGCAAGGAAGTATCTCTCATAAAGCACGGTTTTGCCCGTGACAACACTTTTTCAGAAGTCAGAAAAAGCGGCAATTCGCTCGTACTTCAATACAAGTACAATCCCGTAAAAAACGGTTATCCGTACAGCGTTGACCTTGCTTTGCAATATAATCTGTTTGATGACAGGATAGAGATCAGTTACAGCGTTTTCAATCCGAACTATGACAGTATACCGTTCTGTATTGGTGCTCACCCGGCAATTGCTTGTGACAACCTTGACAACTGCACTCTTGTTTTTGAAAAGCGTGAAAAAGCGTCAACTCCCGTTATGGATCTTGATACAAGACTGTTCAAAAGCCGTGAAAGAATTGAGCGTCTTAACGGTGCGTCAAAGCTCCCGTTATCCTATGATATGTTTGATAATGATGTCGTATACTTTGATAATATCAAGTCAAGAGCCGTGAAGCTCGTTGAGGGTAAAAAAACTCTTGCAAGCATAGCCTTTGAGGGCTTTGAAACGCTCGGACTGTGGACGCCGGCAGGAAAGCACGCAGGCTTTATCTGCATAGAACCCTGGTGCGGCAGTGACGATTATGATGACGAGAGCGGAGTTTTTGAAGAAAAGAAGGGTATTCAGATACTTGAGGGCAAAAAGTTCGCAAGATATAAGATGACAATAAGTGCAAAGTAATCAACGAAAATATAATAAAAGCAGTATCGGTTTCGGTACTGCTTTTTTGTTTAATCCAAATTTATGAGCGGTATATTATAAAAGTCCGAATAATACTGTATATTCTCAGAGAAACCGTATGATATAACAATATCACTTTTGCTTATCATAATCTCTTCCGTTATTTTATAGCATTCTTTGCTGTAATGCGTATTTACAATCGCAACAGAATCGGCATTTTTGTGGCACTCATAATATCTGTTGCGTTTATCTTCGGACCAATCTTTGCATTGCTCTTCATACGGTACAAAAATATCAAGAAATATAGCGTTATACATTTTTAGCGCAGTGATTATTTCTGCTGTCCATAAAGGAATGCCGTATTCACAATTGACTTGAAATGTATCATAACCTTTACAATACATTTTCCATACCATCTCAGTAATTTTTTTCTTGATATCCTGTGTATGTTTTTTATAAATGAAGTTCACTTCAAGTTTATCAGATACAATTGTGCAAACCATGTTTTGCCTCCGTTTATTGTCAGAATAAGAATCATATAATATTATAGTCGAAAATTCGACAATGTTCAAGTAGTTGAACATAATTTATAATATTAAATGAACATTTATTCTGAGTCTAATCGGAGAAACCGTTATGATAGTATATACGCCACTTTGGGATACAATGAAAAAGCGGGGGATATCAACCTATGCGCTTATCAATAAATACAATATAAGCAGCAGTACAATAAACAGACTGCGGCATAATATGGGAGTTACCACACAGCTGATAGACGACCTTTGCTATATACTCGACTGTAAAGTCGAAGATATCATGAAATATGAAAATAATGGCAAAAAATAACCGCCTGAGTTTTTAAAACCAGCGGTTATTTTCTTATACAGTAATTTTATTCCCCGTACTTTTCCTTCAGCATTTCCTCAATCCTGAATGCGACCTTATACACATCGCCGCAGCCGAGCGTGATTATCATATCTCCGCTTTCTGCGTTATCGGCAACATACTGTGCAACTTCTTCAAAGGTGGGGAACCACTTGCAGCCGGGAATCTTAGCCGCAAGGTCGGCAGAGTAGACGTTGTATGTGTTCTTTTCACGGCTGCCCATTATCTCGGTAAGCACGACCCTGTCAGCAATTTCAAGTGCGCTTGCAAAGTCGTCCATGAGCGTGTATGTTCTAGAATAGGTGAACGGCTGATGTACAGCCCATACACGCTTGAAATCCTGCATAGCCTTTGCCGTTTTTAACGTTGCGGCTACTTCGGCAGGATGATGAGCGTAATCGTCAACAACGGTGATACCACCGATAGTCGCAAGACGTTCAAATCTTCTTCCTGCACCCCAGAATGTGCTTAGTCCCTTGTTGATGTTTTCGGGTGTAATGCCTGTTGCCAGTGCGGCGGCGCAGGCGGCTACAGCATTAAGCACATTATGCGCACCGGGAACGTGTATTGAAATACGTTCGATCTTCTTACCATTTTCCATAAGATCAAAGTCGGTCTGAAAATCGGATATACGTTCAATGTTTTCAGGGTAATATCTGTTCTTATCGGTCTTTCCGAATGTAATGATCTGCTTGTCAAAGCCCGATGCCTTTACCGCTCTCATAGTATTTTCATCATCGCCGTTTACGACAAGAATGTCGGTTGTATTATCGCAGAACTTCGTGAATGACGCTCTGAGATTATCCATCGTTTTGAAGAAATCAAGGTGGTCTGCGTCAATGTTCAGTATTATAGAAATATTCGGGAACAAGTGCAGGAATGTATTTGAAAATTCACACGCCTCGCATACCATAACATCGCTTGAGCCCGCTCTTCCGCTTCCGCCTATAGCTTTCAGCTTGCCGCCGATAACGGTAGACAGATCGACATTCTGCGCAAGATACATATGGGTCAGCATAGAAGATGTTGTTGTCTTACCGTGTGTACCCGATACGCATACAGCCTTGTTGTACCAGCTTGTAACAAGTCCCAGAAGCTCACAGCGTTCTACAGTCTTTACACCGCTTGCCTTTGCGGCGATAAGCTCAGGATTATCACTCATAATAGCCGCAGTGTATACTATAAGGTCGGCGCCCTCTATATTTTCGGCTCTCTGTCCCATATATACGGGTATTCCCATATTGCGTACTGCTTTAAGCGTTTCGGTTTCGTTATTGTCCGAGCCTGTAAGATAAAAGCCCTTGCTGTGAAGTATCTGCGCCAGCGGATACATACCGCTTCCGCCTATACCGATAAAATGAACGTGTTTCTTTCCTGTGAGGAAATCTTCCATTGTACTCCCGATCCTTTCAGTCTGACATTGTTATATTTTATGCCGAAAATCAGCCTAATATCATCTTGGCTTTGAGTAATGCAAGCTGTGTCTTGCCGTCCTCTATTTCGCCGTTCATAACCATTTCGACAGCCTTGTCAAGCGGTATCTTAACTACCTCAAGAAATTCATCATCATCAAGGTTCTGTTTTCCGCCCTCAAGTCCTGTTGCAAGGTACATATGTGTTATCTCCTGGCAATAAGCCGGTGTGGGGATCATATATCCCATATATCTGAACTCCTTGCAGGTGCAGCCTGTTTCTTCCTGTAACTCTCTCCTGCCGGCTTCTGCATGATCCTCACCTGCGTTGAGCTTTCCTGCGGGAATCTCCATAAGGACTTTCTGGAACGGGTATCTGAACTGTCTTACAAACAGTACATTGCCATCGTCAGTAATCGGAACAACGCCGACACCGCCGTTATGACGGATCACATCGCGTGATACGATTGCGCCGTTTTCAAGTTCAGCCTTGTCAGAGCAAACGGTAAGTATCTTGCCTTCGTACTTTACTACACTGTCAATAGTCTTTTCAAACAGATGCATAAGATCCTCTTTTCTGCGGTTTATTCCGCCTTATCATTATCATTTTCTTCATCGTATTCTTTATCTTCATCAGATGCTGTAACACTTTCGCTGTTTGTAGATTTATCCTCTTCCGGCAGTTCTGCCTTCTTATCAAGCTTATCAAGCTGCTCATCAACAGACCTTGTTATCGTTCTGATATATGCGTTGTGGTTGATGACGGTAGTCAGTTGCTGTTCGCCGTACAGGTGAATGTTCGGATTTGGCTTGTATCTGAATACCTTTTTCAGCACAATGTAGTAGATTATCAGAATTATTGCTGCGCCTACCGTGCAGACAACGCCGATCTTAAGTCCCGGTGTAACATAACTGAACTCAATATCGCACTGACCTGCGGGGACTTTTATACCCATAACTCCGCGGTTCACCTTTTCTATCTCGGCGGGCTGTCCGTTTATTGTAGCGCTCCAGCCGCTTTCCCACGGAACCGTGAATATAACAAATCTGTCCTCCGTGAACGAAGAGGTTGCGGTAAATCCGTTTGCAACGGGAGTGAATGTATCAACAGCTGTCTTGGAAAGCTCCTCGGCATCAGATTTGAAAGTATCGTAATTGAAGTCAGAGTATCTGTCAGGGTCAAGTTCTGTCAGCATATCTCCATACTTTTCAATCTGCTCATCGGTAAGCACCACCGCACGCGCGAGCATATTGTCACGGTTGCTCTTGGCAACCTTTTCATACTCATCGTCTGTTATATAGAAGCTGTTTGAATAGCCTATCGGGATATAAGCGTTGTTTTTGAATATCGTAAATCCGTCCTGCTCGTCTATCTTCTCAAAGTTCTTGAGATTTTCAAGCAGCGTTACCGTGTCGCTGTAATCAAGCTTATAGCTTTGAACTATAAGATACTTTGTGGAGTTTATCGACCTCATGGCATAATATGTGCCATCAGGATCGGTATTTACCGAGCGGCTGAATCCCATACCGTCATAGTATTCAAATGCACAACCGGGCAGAATACTGTGGAAGCTGCGGAAACCGTACATTCCCCACAGCATATTGGCGTTGTTGGTAACGCCGTATGTTTCTACCCTGTAGAAGCTATCATCGTCAAGCTCTATCGTAGCGTTTACAATATTGTTGTAATCGCCTACCTTTGGACCTATCGCTCTGCCATATATCAGAGTGTAGTACGAGAAGCAAAGGCACGCAACCATAGTGAAGCAATAGGCTTTGTGCAGAAATTTATTTGTTCTGATTTTCGCTTTGTTTCTTACAAGGAGGAAGCATACTAAAATTGCGACTATTGCAAGAGCGACGGAAATCCAGAACGGCAGCTTCTCATTAGGCAATTTGAAAAGCTCGGTCACCTTTGTTGTTGTCGTTTCTCCTGTGCCTATATCGACTATGTCCTTCGACACTTCAGACGGGAGTATGCCTACCATAGATATAAGCGCTACGGCAAATCCACACCACTTCAGACCGTATTTCATATCGATCTCGTTGTTTTCGAGTGCATATGAAGTCATAAAGCACGCAACGAGTATCGGCATATAGAACCAGCGGGTATAGAAGTTTGTGTTGAAAAGTACAAAGCTTGAGTTAAGTACCGGTATAAGCGCAAACAACAGACATATCGGCATAAGCCACTTTGCCCAGTGCTTTTTCTTGAATTTGATAAATGAAATTACACCCGACATTGAGAATAGCGGCAGATAAGCGGCAACGCTTGCCCATCTTGCTGATGAATCGGGGAAGAAATTCTGTCTTGCCGGAATATCGGCAGGGAAGAACAGGCTCTGTAATATTATGCCGTATCTCTGCGTCGGATTATGGAATACCAGATTCCAGCCGTTTAGGGTATTGCCGGATCTCGGGGTATCTATACAAGTTATTATCGCAGGTATGAACATTACTCCCGCAAGCGCAACACCGATAACTGATTCAAATGCCAGTGCAAGGAACGTTTTTAATGTTACCTTGAATTTCGGGTCGGTTATCCTGCAAAGGAAGTATATAACGAGGAATACGCATTCTCCTATGAAGAAGAAGTAGTTTACAAATGCGTTCAGCGCTACTGTCAGTGCGAAGAACACTCTTCTCTTGTTTACAACAGCTTCTTCAAGCGCAATTAGCATAAGAGGGAATACGACCATAGCCTCGTGGAAATGGTTGAAGAACACATTGTACATTGAGAAGCCTGAAAATGCGTATAAAAGACCACCTATAAGCGCCGATTTCGGTTTTCTTACAAAGCGTCTTATATATGCAAACGCAAACAGCGAACAGCATGATAATTTCAGTATCATGAGCGGTGCCATAAGATACTTTGCAAACTCTGCGGGGAACGGCATTGTAAGCCAGAAGAACGGGCTTCCGAGTGTATAGAACGAGTACGAACCTATGAAGTTCGCACCAAGGTCAGTCTGCCAGTTCCACATAAAGCTTCCGTTTTTGATAGCCTGGTTGCAAAGTGTGTAGAAAGGTATCTGCTGAGCGTTGTAGTCGCCGTAATAGATGAAATATCCGCCGTCAATAATGACAAACGGCATGAAAAGTATCACACCCATTATCATCGCCATAAAGAACGCTTTGCGGTAGTATTGCATTTCCGTTTTGTACATTCCTAAAATTCCTTCCGTGATGAAGAATATATCGGCTGTTTAATACAGCACAGCACCGTATTTTTCAGCCATAGCCTCAAGCTTTTCAGGCTCTATAAGTGATTTCTTGTCTATTATCGCTCTGCCCTGATACAGCATAAGCGCCATCTTGAGCGATATCTCGTCATCCGATAAAAACGCAACGGGAAGTGTTGCCATGTGCATATTTCTGCCAAAATCAATAGCGTCGTCGGGAGAGTTGATGCTTACTGTCAGGACATCATAGTTTTCACTGCACATCTGCGCAATGTCGTCCTCCATATATGGACCGCATTCTACTGCCGGTGAAAATTCCGTTGTTTCGGGGTCTAAGAAGAACATCTGGTTTTCCGTTGCCAGAGCAAGAGAGGTATCCTGTTTTTCAACAGACTTGATCTCGGAAGCGTCGAGCGTATCCAGCATTTTACGAAGCTCGGAAAGGTGTTCTTTTCCCGTACCGCAACAGCCGCCAACAATCTCTGCACCGTTTATGACCGATTTCTTTACTGCAAAAGCAAACTCTTCCGGAGAGATTTTCTGCTTTTCGCCATCGGTTTCGTATACGGCACTTGGCTTTACTATAAGCGGAACTTTTGCATATGGCACAATTTCTTCTATGATGTCGGGACACAGATCCGCCGAAGTGCAGTTAAGACCGAAAGCAGATATACCCATTTCCTGAAGTACAAGAAGAGTACACAGTACATTTGTGCCTATTGCCGTTTCTCCGTCCTCGTCAACCTTCATTGTTGCTATTATCGGCTTGTTTTCCTTTTTGCAGGCAAGCACGGCGGCTCTCATATTCCACAGGGCAGGCACAGTTTCGATAACAAACATATCGCAGTAAGGCGACAAAGCCTTTACCTGCTGTCTGTAGACCGACATTATCTCGGTAAACGTGTAGTCGCCGTAAGGCTCTATGTAAAGTCCCGTTGACGACAAACAGCCTGCAATGAGCGCCTTTTCGTGAAAGCTGTCATAGGTTATCTTTGCGGCAGCGGCATTAAGCTCTTCTGTTTTGTCCTCTACACCGTACGCCTTTAGATTTTCACGGTTTGCGCCGTGTGTTGCGGTGTATAGTATCTGTGAGCCTGCGTCAATAAAACCCTGCTGAAGCTCAATCAGAGCCTCAGGGTTGGCACAGACAAACTGAGCCGTTGACATACTGTGGTCGTAGCCGTATTCTTCGAGTCCTGTGCCGGTACCGCCGTCAAGCAGTATCGGCAATCGTATAGGTATATCCTGACTGACGGGATTGCTGTCCATATTGATTCCTTTCTGAAGTTACATTTTTTCGGGTGCATCGACCTTAAGCAGATCGAGCAGATTCTTGAATACTGTCTTTGTAGCAACGCAGAGTGAAAGTCTTGATTGGAGAGTGTTCTCCTCCTCGCCCTTTATTTTGCAGTTGTCATAGAATTTGTGGAAAAGCTGTGCAAGGTCGCACAGATATTTCGTTATCTTAGAGGGATTATAGTCCTTTGCCGCCTCGTTTATGCAGTCGGGAAGAGCGGCAATGTGGCGGATAAGCGCAAGCTCTGCGGGGTGATTGAAGTTAAGCTCCGATACGGGAATGTTTCTGTAGCCTGTGCCCTCTTCTTCCATACGGCGCAGAATACTGCATATTCTTGCGTGAGCGTACTGAACGTAGAACACGGGGTTGTTTGAGCTTTCCTCAATGGCAAGCTCAAGGTCAAATTCAAGGTGAGTGTTGGGATCTCTTAAGTTAAAGAAGAATCTTGCCGCATCTATCGGTACTTCGTCGAGAAGTGTCGAAAGCGTTATAGCCTTGCCTGAACGCTTTGACAGCTTTACCGTTTCACCGTTTCTGACCAACATTACCATCTGCATTATAACAATATCAAGCTTGCTTGCGTCAACGCCGAGCGCTGTCAGGGCGGCTTTCATTCTTGCGATGTATCCGTGGTGGTCTGCACCGAGAATATCGATTGCCTTGTCAAAGCCTCTTGTAACAAGCTTGTTGTAGTGATATGCAATATCGGGTACAAAGTAGGTAGGGATACCGTTTGCACGGACAAGAACTCTGTCCTGATCGTCACCGAAATCGGACGCCTTGAACCAGATTGCACCGTCCTTTTCGTATGTCTGACCCTTTTCTGTCAGCATATCAACTATCTGCTTTACCGCACCGTTTTTATGAAGTGAGCTTTCTCTGAACCATGTGTCGTATACGATACGGTATTTCTTTAAATCTCTCTCAAGACCGTCTATATTGAGCGGCAGAGCGTATTCTACCAGTGCGGACTTGCGGCTTTCCTCATCTGCGTTTACAAACTTGTCGCCGTTTATCTTATAGAAATTATATGCGTGTTCGATTATGTCAACACCCTTGTAAACGTCCTCGGGCATAGGGAAGTTTTCTTCATCTTCAAATATCTTGCGGCATACATCCTCGTCGCCGTATGATGCGATAACATCAGCCTTGTTGCCGTCCGCTATCTGCATATATCTTATAGACAGCGATTTGCCGAACTTTTCTATCTGGTTTCCTGCGTCGTTTACATAGAATTCACGCTCTACCTCATAGCCTGCAAACTGCAGTACGGAAGATAAGCTGTCGCCGAGTGCGCCGCCTCTTGCGTTACCGATGTGCATAGGACCTGTGGGGTTTGCCGATACGAATTCAACAAGCACTCTCTTACCATTGCCAAGCTCGGTCTTACCGTAGTCGCTGCCGCTTGAAATAACCTCGCCGACAGTTTCGTTGAACCATAAGGGGCTTATAAAAAAATTCAGAAAGCCCGGTCCTGCAACCTCAATCTTTTCAAATACAGTGCCGTCAAGCACTGCGGCATCGGCTATCATCTGACCTATTGCTCTCGGATTGTTTCTGAGAGCCTTTGCACTTGCCATTGCGGCATTGCAGGAGAAATCTCCGTGTGATACGTCTGCAGGACGCTCAACATTGAAAGCCGGCAGGGGTACTGCCTCTATCTTGCCCTCGGCAACAAGTCTGCCCAGTGCGTTCATTACCGTTTCCTTTACCTGCTGTTTAGCAAGCTCTATCATATTGTTCATCAGTTACACTCCTTGACGTTTATAAACATTTCATTTTCCGACATATAGCTTGAATTGATGTCGAGCGTATATTTAAGATATATTTCTCCACCCGTTTCTTCAAGCTCGTTTCTTATTTCATCAGTGCATACGCCTATCATAAAGTCACCGAACTCCGTGCCGTAATGGCAGTGGTGCTTCTTTCCCCGCTCGATAAACAGTGAGCTTATTGCCTTTCCGCTTCTTGTCATAGTCACCATATCGTCGGTTACTTCAAGCATTACGGAGCTTCCCTCAAAGCCTGTGGCTTCGCTTTCGTCATAGTACAGACGAAAGCCGTTTTCTGTCTGCTCCATTGCACCGAAAGTGAACAGCTCTGTCGAATCCTTATCCTGGTCGACAGTCTGCGTACTTTTTATCGTAATACATACGTTCTTTTTCATTTATTATCCGTTGTTCCTTTCAAAGCCTCAATCGAGGTCAACTACAGCGCCGATGAGCAGTTTCAGCATTTCCTCGTAGCTGTATGCGCTTTCGGTTACAAGCCGTGTGAATATACTCTGTCTGTCAAGACCCGGTATTCCTCTTACACGTCTTACATAAACCTCGCCGTCATCACCAAGCACCATATCAACTCTTGCGAAACATTTGCAGGAAAGTGCGTCATATGCTGCTCTTGCGGTCTGCTTTATCTTGTTCTGTGTAAGACCGTCCAGTCTGGCAGGAACTTTAAGCTCTGATGTCGACGCTATATATTCGGAGAATTTGTCAACGCTGTTGTCAGTTCTTACAAGCTCGCCTATCGCTACCCGCTCGTCGTGATGCCTTGCACCGAGCACGGCACAGGTAAGCTCTCTGCCTTTAACGGCACTCTCGGCTATGATATACGGGTGGTGTGAAAAGCTTGCTTTTATAGCTTCTTCGAGTTCTTTTTCATTTTCCGCTCTGCAAGCGCCTACAGATGTTGAACAGCTTGTCGGTGCGGTGTATATAGGAAATTTCAGCTTATCGGTGATTTTCCTAACCGCCGCCGGCATATCATTCATTTCACTGCGGTGAAGCGTGACATTATTAATTACCTTTATTCCGCTGTCAGACAGCACCAGATCCATTATGCGCCTGTCATTGCACAGTGCCGCCGCCGCAAAATCGTTGCCGATAATAGGCAGTCCCGCAAGCTTGCACAGACCCTGCACTCTGCCGTCCTCACCGTATTTTCCGTGAAGTACGGGGAATACGGCATCTATACGGTGAATCGTGCTTTCGCCGTCAGAGATTATCTTTATAACGCCCTTGTTCGTCATATCGGGGCTAATTACGCACGAACAGCAATCGCTGTCCTGCTCCCAGCTACCGTCTTTTATATTTTCATAGCTACCGGGATAAAAAAGCCATCTGCCCGCTCTTGTGATACCGATCGCAAGCGGTTCAACTTCTTTTGGCATAGCGCTGAGCACGCTGTATGCGGTGTGCAGTGAAGCGGCATGGTCAGCGGACGCACCGCCGAACAGCACGGCTATTCTTTTTTTTGCCATAGCTTTTCCTCTTCTTTCGTTCTTTTGCTTTAACGCAATAATAAAATAAGTATATCACATCCGGCTGTCAAGTTCAAGTATTAACGTGTAAATTATATATAAATAGTATCAGGGGAGTTTGCCGTCCTTATAATCCTTCGGGGTCACGCCGACAGCCTCGCTGAACGCACGGCAGAAATGGCTCTGCGATGAAAAACCGAGCAGTGAAGCGATGTCGGCTATACTATGGTTGCCGTCCTTAAGCATTCCTTTGGCGGCATTTATACGCACGGCGCTGATATACTCGTGGATCCCCATACCGATTTCCGCCTTGAACAGACGGTGCAGATGGGAGCGGTCATAGCCGATGGCTTCGGCGATATGCTTTGCGGTAAGGCGCTTTCCGGCGTTCTCCGTTATCATCCTGATAGCCTCTCGAACCGGCACGGAGAGCCGTTTTGCGCGCCGTAATCTGCGCATACGGACTGCATAATCCATTATCATTTCATCGTTCAGTTCCATGACCTGTTTTACGGTGGTGCACTTGTCTGCGCGGCGGATATACACGTCACTTAAGGTGTATGCGGTTTCCTCTGACATACCTGCGGCAAGGCAGGTGCGGGCGACTACTGCGGCACATACAACAAAATGGTATATCTGGTTGCGGAGCGGATCGTCTGAAAGCTGACCTTTTCCGCTGTCGGGTTCAGCATTGTATTTCAGCTTGTTTTCAAGTATCTTTTCTACCTCGCCTGCGGCTACAAGCGCAAAGACAGTATTTTCATTTTCGACAGGCTCATGAAAAAAATCCTGTGCCTGTTGTACATAAAGGAGCTTTTCCGGTTCTGTATTTTCATCTGTACCGTTGGTTGAAACCGTGGTATAATTTGTACCACTATCGGGAGTTTCTGTACCGATTTCTTGTTTGTCTGTGAATTTTGTAGATTCTGCCGTCATATTATTCGTTCCTCGCTTGATTTTTGTGTGTTGTGAATATTATACAACATTTGTGTAAAAATAGCAACAATTTTGATATTAAGCCGGTTGTGTCAGCGTAAAGATAAATCTGTGATCAAAAACGGAACGGAGGGGGCTAATGAATGATGAATAATGAATAATGAATAATTGTTGAGCGCCTGCGGCGGAATTTTAGAATGAGATAGTGCGGGGCGAGGGATAGAGCTGATATAAAGCCAAGTTTTCGGTACTGTGACTGAGGGTTGTCGGCGTGGGTGCGAAAAGCGTTCTTTCGCGAGGGTTGCAGTGAAGGAGATATTTTAGCTGGATGGAATTAAATGAGATATAAGTAAATTTATACAGCGTCATTATACACAATTTGTAAGCCGAAATTTGTGTAAAACAGAGAAAACGGAAGAAAAGTCGAAAAATGATGCAAGGTTTTTGCGTTTCAAACGTTCATATTATAGATAGTAAAATCAGAAACGGTTTTGCTTTCTGAAAATATATTGCTTTTAAGCAGAAAGGAAAGAGTATGAAAAAAAGAAATGTGCTGTCGGCGGTGATAGCGCTTGCACTGACTGTGAACGGTGCGGTAAGCGCTTATGCTCAGGCAGAACAGGCAAGCACGGCTGATGGCGGCGCTGTTGCGGATTCCGTCAATGCGGAAGTGCAAGAAAGCGAGGCGGATAGCAAACAAGCCGAAGAGAAGCCGGTAAAGACTGCTGTCAGTGAAGAAAATCTGCCGGACAGTCTTGACGCAGAAACAATAATAGCTGACGGATATGTGGCGAGGCTTAACAGTGAGGAGCAGTCGCTGAGCGAAATTGTCCTTGAAAAGGAGGACGGCACAAGGTCGCTGTACCTGTTCGGGGAGAATGTAAAGTATATTGATGAAAACGGAGAGGTTGCCGACAAGTCGAACAATGCTGTAAGACGCGGAAGCGCATATGTAAACGAGGGGAATGATGTTGAGGTCATACTCCCTGCAACGCTTACGGCGGGAATAGCCGTAACCGGCGATGAACTGAATATAACGATGAAGCCGCTTGCAGACAAAATCGGCAGGTCACTTTCTCCGGCGGTAAAAACTGCGGACGATACGGTAGTATACAGCGATGTATTTGACAGCAGTACAAATATAGAATATACTTATACATACGGCGGAGTAAAAGAGAATATCATTTTAGAAAGCTATAACGGTAAAAATTCATTTGACTATGAAATAACAACGGGCGGTCTTTCGCTGTACGAGGATAAAGGTACGCTGTTACTTGCCGATGAAAGCGGAGATGTAAAGGCTACACTCGGTGAGGTCATAGTATTCTCGGCTGACAACAAGCATAACACGATCGGAAAGTATAAGGTAGAGGAGCTTGAGAAAAACAACAGATATAAGGTAACGATGATCGTTGACAGGGCATATCTTACCGATCCCGATACCAAGTATCCTGTTAAAATCGATCCGGATATTAATTCGGAAAAAGACAATCTCAGCATACAGGATCTTCAGGTGTTCAAAGGCACAGACGGAAAGGGTACAAGCGAAACGTCTGCTGGATATTCTGGCGTTTCAAGAGTCGGTTGGACAGACTGGGGCGCATGCAGGACTTTGATAAAAATAGGCAACCGTACTGCTATTACTAATAATATTAAAGATTCATCGCAAGTTATCAGTGCTTATGTTGAAATAAGAGATCTGATGTGTCAGAGTGTATCTACGCCGATAGTTTGCTCACAGTTCAAAGGCAACAACTGGACTGAAAAAGATGTAAAAACGTGGAATGCGTTAAATGCGGGAAGTGCCGGTTCTCCTGTCGAAATATATCGTCAGAGTGATACAAGCAATAAAAGTCATGCATATAATGTAAAAAGTGACGGCGGCGACAGTATCAGAACAAAATACGGGTACGGCAAACAGTGGTACGCTTGGAATATAACGCCGAATGTTAAAAATTGGGTTAATAATTCATCAAATATGCAAAAAGGTCTGGTTTTCATGACTGCAAGTACTACTTTTGAAACAGCAAGTTATGCAAAGAATATGAAAACTTTCAGTTCTATGCAGGGAAATGCGGATTATAAGCCATATTTTGTGATTAATTACGAGAAGATTACAGATGATTATGGCGATACAATAAATTCTGCTGCCATATTATATTATCAAACAGAAAAAAGTGGCGTAATTAATTATAGTAGCGATATAGATATGTTTAAATTCACTGCACCATCTAATGGTTACTATAGATTTGAAAGCAGAGGCACATCTGATGTCAAATGTACACTGTTAGATTCAAATGGTAAAACCATTACCAGTAACGATGATTACAATATTGATTATAGTAAAAATTTTCTTTTCAGAAAGTATTTAAATAAAAACAGTATTGTATATCTAAAAATACAGAAAGTTAGTGGAACTCAAAATAATTATAAATTATATGTTACCCGTTCATCTGCATCAATTGTATGTGGTGTGAACAAAAAAATGGATGCTTATACCGGAGCTGTTAATTCTTATCTGGATACAACAAGTGCAGGTGATTCGTTTAAACTAATTGTGAACAATCATTATGGCGATACAGATTTACTAAAAAACAAGAACGGAAATTTAACCACACAAAATGGAAAGTATAAGGATAAAATAACTAATTCAGACTTGTTTATCTTTGACGGTCACGGAGGAATCGGTAAATATGTAACTTCCGATGATAGTACTATATTGTCATCGTCATTTGTTGATGGTAGCTTTAAAAATAATCTTGTATCTATATGGACTTGTTGCCAGTCTTCTAAAAGTGAATCAGGAGTAGAATCTTTAACCGAAGCAAGTGTTAATGCTGGAGGTAAAGTTTCAATCGGTTTTGAAAATTATATTCATTTAACTGATTCAACTGAATTCACTGAAAACTTATTAAAGGCATTTTATAATGGAGCTACTGCTGAACAAGCGGTACAATATGCTTGTACTCATCAAAAGTCGAAAAAAATTGCTGATTTCGATTCAAGATTTGCTGCGTTGGTATTAACCAATAGTGCTAATATAAAAATTTGTGGAAATAGACAAACAAAATTAGCGCCATATAAGACATATAATTCTACCGCTGTTTATTCATCCATGCGTGCAAATGACATTACCGTTGATGAACTGGATAATAATGAAAACTTTGTAAAATATGACGTAAACGATTTAGGCATTACATATTATGTGAGAAAAATAGACAATGTCGAAACAAATGAAGTTTATACGTATCTTAATTCTGAAGAAATTTTGTTGGATTCTGAAACAAAATTCACTAGTAACGATATTGCAAAAGTGAGAAAATTGGCTGTAAGTTCAGATGATGGCATTTTTGTTAAAAATAATACATCTGTATCATTTGTTGAAAGGAGTTAAACTTATGATAAAAAATAGATTGCTAGTTATATTGGCAGGGGTTATGTGCGTTACTTTACTCTGTTCGTGTCAGAGTAATGCCAAAAGCGGCATAAATGAAGAAACGATGTTTGCAAGAGATTTCATCAAGGTACAGCGTGACAAATTCTCTGTCGGTCTTGGTGCGCCGGGGGACTTGAGCAACAGATACACGATAGATGATCTTGCATCGGTAACTCAGCTTGATACATACAGCTTTGACGAAAACAGTAACATCGAACTGTACAGTGAGGAAGGAATAAAGCAGGTCGATAAAGCGTTCTTTACAAGCAAGGCTCATTCCGATAATGAGAATCAGTACGGTGAGAGCGTATGGTATGACAAAAATGACGAAACGTATAAGATTGCTTACGGCGGAGAGCTTTCATCTCCGGATATCAGTATATGGGTAAACGACAAGGGCATACTTGTTATGCGTATACAGTCGTTCAGCACAGATGATAATTCCGTGGCAGATATAGCGGGAATATATCCGTCGGAAACACTGTATGCATTGGCGCTTGAACACCGTAAAAATCGGACGGATTCGCTTTATGTTACCGATGAACAGCTTGGAAAGATAAAGAGTGAGTTTGCGGAGTATATCAAAAATCACTCGTCGGTTTTCGGCGAAGGATATGAGGAAAGCTCTTTTGAAACGTATGAGATAAATGAAGATAAAGCATTCTATCCCACGATAAGATATACGGCGAAAACGAAAAAGCCCGCTACGACAGAAGAGCAGATACTTGATTATAACGAAATGTTCTGCAAGACCGTCACTATCGATTATAACGGCTGTGATACTTATATAACAGTTGAGGGAATAGCACCGTATATCAAGAAAACAGGTACGGTAAATATCCTGCCGTATGATGACGCCAAGAAGAAAATGGCGGCGAACGACGGCGTTTACGCCGTTCAGCCGGGTGTACGCCAGGACGGCGAAGATAATGATTATTGTCCGACACACAATGAGCTTCTGAAAACAGAGTACACGGCTGAAAAAGATATGATACTTACTTACGCCAAAACAAATGACGGCAGTGTAATACCTGTTTATGCAGAGAAGAGAACATATAAGGCAGATGAAAACAGTATTACGACTGATTATATCGCATTGATGCCGGCGGCGAAATAAATAATTGAATTTGGCACTGCCGCGGTGGACGTCCTGAAACGGACTTTCGGAAAATTGTGCCAAGTTGAGTTTTTGCGTGCTGCTATGTTAATCATATAAAAGAATATTCATGCTAATTTATTTTTTACTATGGACAAAACGCACTGCTGAATTGTAATATAATATAAAAGGCAGAAAAACTGCCGGGAGGTATTTGTATGAAAAAGATCTTGAAAAAGTCTGTGCTTGCGGCGGTTGTTATTTGCCTGTCGGCGTTTTTGCTTATCGGGTGTCAGAGCAATAAAAATCTAGTCGCAACGGTGAACAGTACCGATATCACCGAGGAACAGCTGCAGGAGCAATTAAAGACAAATGCGGTTTTCAAAGAGGTTATAAGCAGTCATATTGACGATATAACTACACCCGATAATAAGGAGATCACGCTCAAAAGGCTTGATGAGCAGTATCCCGATGACAGGGACAAGGCTATCAAAAAACTGGTGGAAACGACTTATTTCCTCGGTATGGATAACAGTATTTCAAAAGATGAAGCCGAGAAACAGTTAAAGCAACAGCTTGACAATCTTGATGCATATTCAGGTCAATATGACAATGTAAAAGTCAACCGTGAGATGATGGACGAATGCCTTAAAAAGCTGTCAATAACTGAAGAGCAGTACATAAAAGACAGCGCAGATTCGTATATTGCGATGGTGAACAGGCAGAGAATGTACAACAAATTCCTCGAAGATGAAAATATCACCGTTGATGAAAATAATGTCTATGAGGTCGGAGATAAATTTGAACAGTATATTGACGAACAGCTGAAAAAAGCCGATGTTGTGTATTACAACAAATAATATAAGGCATAGATAACAGCGTGCATTGCAGATATCAATATGGCTTTCGGCAGAGGAAAAACTATGGATATTAAGACGCAGAACTATTTTGAAAACTGGAAAGATACGGCAAGTTGGACGACTGACGGCTCGTTGCAATACGATGAAAGAAACAACGTGCTGTATTTTGACAAGACTAAAGCTGCGGGAAAAATGCCGGATGTAAACGAAGACTATGATGTTGCGGCAGTGCGGACGTTTGAAATACCTGACGGCAGTCACGGATTTTATTTCTCGGTCACGCTCGGAAACAGTTCGCCGCTTGCCGATAACAACGGCGGACGTATAGATGTTGAATTTTATGACGCAAACGGTGTAAAAACGGCAGGAGATTATACAACTTTTTACATATATAATGCGGAGAATTTCATCGAGGCTTATCTGGGCGATGACAAGCCTGCACCTATCCCGGAAGACGCAAGCAGAATGGTTATAAAGGCGTACGGGGTCTCCGACACAAAAACGATAGAATTCTATATGAAAGACTTTAAACTGTCGTTTTCGGACAGTGAGGACTGTATGGAAACATTCGCTGATGTTTATCCGGCGTTTTTCAGCAGAAAGGTTGACGATTCTCCGATAAGAATAAGTTCACACTCTCAGATCATGACAGTAGTCAGCTTTGCGGCAATAATTGCGGGTGCTGCGATCGTGGCAGTGTTGCTCGCAAGAGCGGATCAAAGAAAAAAGAATAAATAACTACGGTGGTTAAGGAAGTTTTCCTTAAACTGACAGCCCGGGAGTGATATTGCTTCCCGGGCTGTATTCATATTCAGTTTGCTTTTGTGCGTTTCGGGACTAGGCGGTAGTGGGGCTTTTCTTCACAGAACATTTTCCAGCGGAGAATATCATCGGTGAAAATTCCGACGGCTGAGAGAAAGAACCAGAGTACCGTGAACAGCAGGCATATCTGACCGAGAAGATTGAACGGAAGCTGTTCGTAGTTCCACACCTTCCAGTCAAGCCATAGGTTGACAATACAACCGCAGATAAATTCAAGGACGGTGATTATAAGCGCCGATACAGCCATCTGAACGGGGAGCGAGAGGTCGAATTTTTCGTTCAGACCGCCGATGATCAGAAAGCAGATCCCGCCTAAGATGAACATAGTCCAGTGACTGTTACCTCGAAACAGCAGTTCGGTTATCGTGTATGCTCCGCCGCCAAAGCAGAAGAGCATAAAAAGCTTCATAGGCAGACAGATTTTATAATTCATATTATTACCTTGCCTTTCATTAGGGTTTTGTACATATTTTTTACAATCGGCGTGTAATTTATGCAGATAAGGGAAATTATGTGCATATAATTATCAGAGATTTATTGAAATGAGGCGGAGGTTTTTATGTCTGAATTTATAAAAAGAATAACTGCGGCAGTGACTGCGATGACGGTGACGCTTTGCGGTTCGGTAACTGCTTATTCGGAGGGAGAGGTTACAGGGATAGCCAAAGCGGCTATCGTTACCGAAGCGTCTACAGGTCAGGTGCTGTATGAGTATAATTCGCACGAAAGGTTACCGATGGCGTCGGTGACTAAGCTTATGTGTCTGCTTATCTGGGCTGAGGAGATGGAAAAAGGTACATTTAACATGGATACGGTGATTACAGCCACCGCAAGGGCTAACGCTATGGACGGCTCGGTAATATGGCTGAATATCGGGGAAGAAATGCCGGCGTACGATATGATACGCTCGGTGGTTATCGCATCTGCGAATGACGCTTGCGTGGCGGTATGCGAATATATAGCAGGGACTGAAGAAATGTTCGTTGAACGTATGAACAAAAGGGCGCAGGAACTTGGTATGAGTGATACGCATTATGATAATTGCGTAGGGTTTGACAGCGATACGCATTATACCTCAGCTTATGATACGGCAATTCTGAGCGCCGCTGTGTCGGAGTATGACTGCTATAACGAGTTTTTCAACACAAGACTTGATTATGTGCGTGAGGGGGAGCGGCAGACACAGCTTCTTAACACGAACAAGCTGATGCAACGCTATGACGGAATCATCGGCGGAAAGACGGGTACAACCGATAAAGCCGGTTGTTGTCTTGCGGTATGGGCAAAAAGGGGTAATATGAAGCTGTGTGCTGTGGCGCTTGGCTGTAAGGAAAGCGAACAGCGTTTTACTGCGTGTACCGACCTGCTTGATTACGGCTTTTCCGGGTTTGAGCTGTACAGGACGGCGGTAGACTCTGATGTGCTGACACCTGTAACTGTCACTGAAGGGCTTGAAAAGCAGGCTGACATAAGGGTCAAAAGGCTAAATACTATCGTGATTCCTAAAGGAAGCTCAAAAAGGATAGAATACACTCATACAGTGGTCGATAGTCTGTCTGCGCCTGTTCAGTACGGCGAAAAGGTCGGCGAGGTCAGGGCGAGCCTTGACGGAGAAGAGATTTTTTACAGCGATATTGTGACTACAGGAGAAATCGGCGAACTGAATTTTTTCAGCAGTCTTGGAATAATCCTCAGAAGTTTATTCAGTATGTAAATTACACAGTTAAAGAATAAATTCTGCACAAAAAAATCAAATTTATTTTGTGAATTTAGACGAAAGTGTCAGTTCTTAGCAAAACATCTTGCAAATCACAGCCGATTTCGCTATAATAGAACTATATAAAGAACGGCATCGGCAGACAGAAAAAGTTATGAGTACCGTAGCTTTATAACTTATGTGTGGAAAGAGTATAAAAGGAGAGAATAGTATGGCAGTTACACTTAATGACAAGTACCTTAAGGGCGTTGTAAACGCCGATGAGCTTAAGGGCATGGAGCCTATGGTAAAGGTCGCTCATGAGATGATCGAAAACAAGAACGGCTTAGGAAACGACTTTTTAGGCTGGGTAGATCTTCCCGTAAACTATGACAAGGAAGAGTTCGAGAGAATCAAGAAGGCTGCGGCTAAGATAAAGGCTGACAGCGAGGTGCTTATTGTTATCGGTATCGGCGGTTCTTACCTCGGTGCAAGAGCGGCTATCGAGCTTTTAAGAAGCACACTTTACAATTCACTCGCTAAGGATACGCCAAAGATATTCTTCGCAGGAAACAGCATAAGCCCTACATATCTTAATGAAGTTATAGAGCTTGTTAAGGATAAGGACTTCTCTGTTAACATTATATCAAAGTCCGGCACGACAACCGAGCCTGCACTCGCATTCAGAGTATTCAGAGAAATGCTCGAAGAAAAGTACGGCAAGGACGGCGCAAAGGGCAGAATTTACGCAACTACAGACAAGGCAAAGGGAACACTCAAGGAGCTTGCAGACGCTGAGGGTTATGAAACATTCGTTATCCCCGATGATGTCGGCGGACGTTTCTCGGTACTTACAGCGGTAGGTCTTCTTCCCATCGCTTGTGCAGGCTGTGACATCGACGCTCTTATGGCAGGTGCCGCAAAGGCAAGAGAGGACTTCTCTGTATGCGATATCGAAAAGAACGATTGCTACAAGTACGCCGCACTGCGTAACGTACTGCGCAATAAGGGCTACAAGGTAGAAATGCTGGTAGCTTACGAAAACTCATTTGCTATGATGAACGAATGGTTCAAGCAGCTGTTCGGCGAGAGCGAAGGCAAGGACGGCAAGGGTCTGTTCCCGGCATCCGCTACATTCTCGACCGACCTTCACTCACTCGGTCAGTTCATTCAGGACGGCTCAAACATCCTGTTTGAAACAGTAGTTCATATTGCAAAGGCTCAGAAGGACTTCTTCTTAAAGAATGACGCAACAAACGGCGACGGACTGAACTTCTTATCAAATCAGAATATGTCAGTCGTAAATCAGAAGGCTTACGAGGGTACTATAATCGCTCATACCGAGGGCGGCACACCCAATATGGTGCTTGAAATGCCCGAAGTAAACGAGAGCGAGCTTGGTTATCTCATCTACTTCTTCGAGAAGGCTTGCGCTGTATCGGGTTATCTGCTCGGTGTAAATCCGTTCAACCAGCCCGGTGTTGAAAGCTACAAGAAGAATATGTTCGCCCTTCTCGGTAAGCCCGGCTATGAGGACGCAAAGGCTGCCCTTGAAGCCAAGATAGGCTAAGGATAATAAATCGTGCTGAGCGACCGTGATCGGCCGAAGCGAGATCGGTCGCAAGGATGATTTTTATTATATTAAACGGCGACTCTGCCGTAAAAATACGGAGGACTTTACAATGATTAAACTTATCGCAGGAAAAAAGGGAACAGGTAAGACAAAGTTACTTATAGACGCTATCCACGAAGCTGAACAGGCAAGCAAGGGCAACGTTGTTGCTATTCAGATCGGTTCTTCACTCAACATAGACATCTATCACAAGGTACGTCTGGTAAACATTGAAGACTACAACATCGATAACTACGATGCAATGTACGGCTTCATCGCAGGTATGCTCGCATCTGACTACGACTGCACAGACATCTTTGTTGACGGTATTCTCAAGATCTGCGGCAGAGATATGGAAAAGGTCGGCGCTATGTTTGACAAGATTGCGGCAGTAAGCGGCGAAAACACACACGTTACATTCACAATTTCTGCTGAAGTAGCAGACCTCACAGAAAATATTAAAAAATATCTCAAATAAGTGTTGACAAATTTTGATTTTTGTAGTATAATATCACTCGTGTTAGCTTAGACGATGATAAATCGGCTTATTTTTGAGATAATGAACAACAGAGGGGGGTGCTAAAATGGCAGTTCCAAAGAGAAAAGTATCTAAGGCAAGACGTGACAAGAGACGTTCACAGGTATGGAAGCTATCTGCACCTGCATTCTCACGTTGCCCTCAGTGCGGTGAGTTAAAGCTCCCTCACAGAGTATGCGGCAATTGTGGTTATTACAAGGGCAAGGAAGTTATCGCTAATAAAGAGGCGTAATGCTTGTTGACGCAAACATTGTGGCAGTATGTCAGAAATGACCTACTGCCTTTTTGTTTTGCGGAATTTTATTATGATACTTTGCAGGGCAGGCGATAAAAGTTCAGCTTGTAGAAAAAGTCTATTTTTATAAGATAGAGCGAATTCTCTATCCCTATAAGAACGCTTTGTGGGCTTTGCGTCCTGCAAAGCCTTTGGG
>OIZW01000648.1_pt1 | contig 28722 bp, 18 predicted proteins | sample 1588581 | NCBI WGS metagenome assembly OIZW01 (sample SAMN03283266) | human gut metagenome | biome: human-associated habitat; material: feces | host: Homo sapiens | place: USA | collected 2013 | reverse complement strand
GGGGCCGCCGCCCATGGGCGGACGGGGGCCACGGGGCGGTGCAGGCCGCCGGGGCGGACGGGGATGCCGACCCCAGAACACGGGATAGTACACAGGCCCGCCTACCACCACCGGACGGCGGCGATACCGGCGATACCGCAGGCCATCCAGCAGGATCCACACCACAAAGATACCCACCACCAGCAGCACCACAGCCGCCACAGAGCCGGAGTCATTGCCCTGCCACGCACCGTTATCCTCATAATCGGAATAGCTGCCGCCGCTCTGCTGACGGCCCAGCGTCTGGGCATAGAACACATCCGCCTGCCGGAAGAAGGCCAGCGCCGCTGCGTCGTAGTCCCCCTGATAGTAGGGAGCCTCCACAGCGCCCTGCAGGCCCGCCTGATAGGTGTCCGTCATGGCGTCCAGCACGTTGTCGCCCAGCGCCACGTAGTAGTCGCTGTCCTTTACCAACAGCAGCAGCATATCATTGCCGCCCAGCCCCCACTGGGAGCCAAGCTCCGCCGCCGCCTTTTCATAGGTCCAGCCGTTCAGCGTGTCCAGCGTCGCCACGGCGATGATGGCCCGATAGTCGCTGTCCCAGCTCTGGTCATACTGCCGCAGGGAGGCCTCCGTTTCGTCCGTCAGCAGGTCGGCGTCATCCCGCAGCCAGTTGCCGTAGGATACCTGGGGCAGGTCGGCGGGCTTTTTGCTGATGCCGTAGACGCAGGAGCCCAGAATGGCCAGCACCAGCACCACCAGCGCAAAGCCACGTTTTTGATAAAATTTCATGGTAATCTCCTTTCACGGAGAAGGCGTATCTCTCAGCTTAACCACGCAGCTCCAGCAGCTTCTGCTTCAGTTCGCCCTCGATGCGGCCCAGCTGGGCCTCGGCCTCCCTGCGCTTGGCGGCGCCCTCCTGCTGGATGCGGGCCACCTCGTCCAGAGACTCGATAAGCTGCTGGTTGGTGTGCTGCAGCGTCTCGATGTCCACGATGGAGCGCTCGGCCTCCTTGGCGGTGGCGATGGTCCCCATCTTCAGGGTGTCGGCGTTCTTCTTCAGCAGTTCGTTGGTCATCTCCGTCACGGCGCTCTGAGCCGCCGTGGCCTGACGGCTGTGCTCCAGCCCCAGCGCCAGCACCATCTGGCTCTTCCACAGGGGAATGGTGTTCACCAGCGAGGACTGGATCTTCTCGATCATCAACGTGTCGTTGTTCTGCAGCAGCCGGGTCTGGGGGCCCATCTGCACCGACACCATCCGGGTCAGCTCCAGATCGTGGATCTTCTTTTCAAACCGGTTGCACAGGTTCACCAGATCGTTATAGGCCTGTGCGTCCTCTGCCGTGCCGGACTGCTCCGCCTTCTTGCGAAGCTCCTCCAGTTCACCGCTGCGTACCTCCTCCAGCCGCTTTTTACCGGCCAGAATGTACATGGTCAGTTCCTTGTAGTACTTCAGGTTTAGCTCATACATCTGGTCGAACATGGCCACGTCCTTGAGCAGCGTGATCTGGTGCTGCTCCAGAGACTGGGCGATCTTCTCCACGTTGGCCTCCACCTTGCCGTACTGGGCCTTCATGCTCTCCAGTCGGTTCCCGGCCTTCTTGAACAGGCCCATGAGGCCCTTCTTTTCTTCGCCGTCGCCGAAGCCCTTCAGCTCCACCACCAGACGGCTCAGGTCCTGCCCGATCTCGCCCAGATCCTTGCTGCGAACGTTATTCAGGGCGCTCTCGGAGAAACCCGCCACGCTCTTCTGTGCGGCGGCGCCGTACTGCAGGATCATGTTGGTATCCCGCACATCGATCTTGTGGGAAAACTCCTCCACCGCCTTCTTCTCCTCATCGGTCAGGAGCTTTTCATCCATCTCCACCGGCTCGATCTTCTTCTCCTCCGGCTCCGGCACTTCGGGAGCCGTAGGCTCCAGCGTCAGCTGGGGAACGGCCTCGGCCGCCGCCGTAGGCTCCAGGGTCAGTTCAGGCATCATGTTGTCTGTCATGGTCATAGTTCCTTTCTATCTCATATTGTTCGTTTACTCACATTTCCCGAAAGACGCTGCCCCATGGGCCGCCCTCCTCTCAGGGTCTTTTTACAGCTCCAGTTGGATGCCGTTGTCGTCCTCCCTCTCCTCCGCCGCTGGAGTCTCCTTCTGGGTCTGGTGGATGGGATCGTCGCTGAGTCCCTCACGGGCCATCATGTTCTCCAGCACCGTGATATCCGTGGAGATATCCAGCGCCTGATCCCCAAAGAGACTGTCCAGCTGCCGTTCAAAGGCAGTGACAATGGTGCTCATCATGCTCTCCACCCGCTCCATGGTGCCGCTGATGTTCTGACCCTCCACGCCCTGACTGCTCATGCGGTCATAGGCGTTGAGGAGCTTCAGCGTGGTGGGCAGGTAGTAGTTCATGAATTTACGGATCTGCGGCAGCTTCTTGGGATCTGCCTTAACACAGTCGAAGATTTTGTTGGAGACCTCCTCCAGCCGGTCGATTTGCCGGCTGATGGTCTCGTCCTTGATGCTGTCGTTGAGGCGCTTCATCTCCCGGATGGCCAGTTCACCATCGGAGATCATCTTGTCCAACTCCGGGTTGCCGGTGGGCTGGGGCTTCTCCTCCACCTCCTCCACAACGTCCTTGCAGAAGATGCGAGCGATGAGAAATACCACCACCGACGCCGCAGCCGCCATCATAAAGTGGCCCGGCTTGTACAGGGGCAGCAGCAGGGCATACAGCACCCACACCACCGCCGCTGCGTATATGGGCGCAGCCGATTTATGCACGATCTTTTTCATTGCACGCCTCCGTTTCTGACCTGTCATATACAGTTGACTCGATTATACCCCATGCGCTCCCCCCGGTCAAGAAAAAATCCCAATATCGGGACACCCAACCGGGCCATCGCCCCTCCGGTCGCCAAAACCCGGACGATGCTCTCCCACCGGCAAGCGGATGCGGCAAATCGGCAAGGGCAGGCATGCCCTCCGGCGTGCCTGCCCTTGCCCGCTTATCACATTTTGCAAGCCGTCTCCCCCACCCGCAGACCTACCGCAGTGGGATGCCCCGGCTTCCGTCAGTGGGATCCACGAACAGCGGCAGCTGGGGCGGTGCGTAGGTCCACCAGATGGCCAGCCCCCACACCGCCAGCAGCGTCACGCCGCCTAAGATCTGCCACACCGGCCCGTCCAGCACCCGCCGGGCCTGAACGCTCCAGCTGACCCAAAAGGCCAGCAGCACCGCCAGCTGGAAAATCAGTACATCCACCCACATGATCCCCCGGCCCAAAATTCCCTGATAGGTGTAAAACAGCGCCGGGATGGCCGCAAGGCCCGTCAGCAACCCCAGCCCACGGGCGGGCAGCAGGGCGCCGTGGCCCCGTAGGGCGATGCATTCCACCAGTGACCACAGCACCCACGGAGTGATGAAAAGCTTCATGTGCTCCCAGGTGGATTCGTTGACGGCGGCCAGCGGTGCCGCTATGGGACTCTGCCCCGTCCAGTCGTAGATAAAGTGCAGCAGGTTCCCCGCCGCCAGCACCACCAGCAGGCCCACCGTCTCCCAAGTGCGCCACCGTTTTTCTGCCATGTAAAAGCCCTCCGTTTCCATGTACCTGATACCTCAGTGTACACGAAAACGGAGGGGCTTATACCTACTCTGGTTTTTGGACATTTTCCGGACAAAAACCGGACAGAATTTTCCCTTACCGACGGGGGAAAATCACGATGCCTGACGCCCCATTGGACTTCAGGTCCAGCGTCTCCTCCGTCAGTCGGTGTACCGGCTGCTCCGGGAGGCGGGAGAAAAAGTCCTCCAGCGTGGTCAGCTCCGGGAAGCCCTGCTCCCCTCTCCGGAAATGCATGGGCAGCACCAGTCGGGGGTGCAGCCGACGCACCAGCTCCGCCGCCGCAGCGGCATCGATGGTATAGGTGCCGCCCACCGGCAGCATCAGCGCATCGCAGCCCGAAATTTTCTCCTCCTGCGCCGCTGTCAGGGCGCAGCCCAAGTCCCCCAGATGTACCACGGTCACGCCCTCCGCCCGGAAGATATGAACGGTGTTATCGCCCCGGAGAGCGCCCTGACAGTCGTCATGGAAGGTAGAGAACGTCTCCACCGTAAAGGGATTTTCCCCGCCGGGCAGCAGTGTCACCGCCTCCAGACAGTCGTGGTCAAAGTGGTGGTGGCTGATATAAACGGCGTTGGCCTCCACCCGCAGCGGCGGATAGCCCGCCACAACCCGATAGGGATCAATGACCAGCCCGTAGCCCGCCGACTCCAGCCGAAAGCAGCTGTGGCCCAACCATGTAATGTACATAAGCGCCTCCTGTCACGAATTTTTAGAAGATCGGAACAAATCCGATCAAAATGTCATAGCAGCAGAATATGTTCCCATGATAGCCGAATAGAATGATGTGTGCATCAGACCGCATCAGTCCGCATCAGCCCTGCCAGAGCATCTCCCGGTTGATCTCCTTCAGGCTGTGGGCGCCGCACATGGCCATGGTATCCGACAGCTCATCCGTCAGCTTGCGGACGTAGGCTGCCACGCCCTCCTCGCCGCCGCCATAGACCATGGTGACGAAGGGACGGCCAATGAGAACGCCGTCCGCTCCCAGCGCCAGCGCCTTGAACACATCCAGCCCTGTGCGGATGCCGCCGTCCACCAGCACCATGACCTGGTCGCCCACGGCGTCGGCAATGGCGGGCAGCACCTCCGCCGTGGCGGGACACTGATCCAGCACCCGGCCGCCGTGGTTGGACACCACGATGGCGGAGGCCCCGGCCTCCACCGCCTTCTCCGCCCCACGGACGGTCATGATGCCCTTGAGGATAAAGGGCTTTCGGGCGTACTCCGCCACCTCCCGCAGCTCCGCCACGGTCTTGCTGCCGGCAGGCGGCATCCGGTTGCGGAGGAAGGGCAGACCGGCGGCATCGATGTCCATGGCGATGGCCATGGGGTCGGCGGTCAGGGCCAGTTCCAGCTTCTGCATCAGGGTCTCCCGGTCCCAGGGCTTCACCGTAGGCACACCGCAGCCCTGCTGGGCCCGGATGGCCTGCGTGGCGCCCTCCATCACCGCCGGGTCCACGCCGTCGCCGGTGAAGGCCACGATGCCCGCCTTAGCACAGGCCGCCAGCAGCAGCCGGTTATAGGTCAGGTCGTCGTACTTATCTCCGTAGTGCAGCTGCATGGCTCCCACAGGAGCCGCCATCACCGGCAGGGCCAGCCGATGGCCGAAGAAGTCGAAGGACGTGTCGGCGGGACGGTTTTCCCCGATGGTATCCAGATTCACCCGCAGCTCCTGCCACTTCTGATAGTTCCGGGCAAAGCCGGTGCCGGAGCCTTTGGCGCCTGGGCCGGGGATGGTATTCTTACACGCCTGACCGTTGCATACGGGACACGCCTTGCAGTAGGGTCCCATACAGGTGCGGGCGTTTTGCAAAACTTCCTGATATTCCATATGTTTGAAACCTCCCAGAGATTGATGGGGCTATTTTACTCCCGTTTTGGGCGCTTTTCAAGACATTTAAAGCCATTTTCCGCGATTGTGAAAAATGACGAAAGAATTTCTGTATCCAATTTTTGATTCATCAGTTTTTGCGTAAAAAGTGAATGGGAGTCTTTTTGTGTATTTTTTGTGAATTTGCTTTTATTTGAAGGAAAAATGTTTTTGAAAAAAATTTTTAAAAACATTTCCCCCTGCTTCCCGCAAGAAAATCCTGTCACAAATTCCGCAAGCGTTCCGCCGCTGCCGCCGATTTTTGCCCCGTTTTTCCATTTTAAGCGGTTTTCTTTGCAAGAAAAATATTATATAAAAATGACGAACGACTCCAAACTAATTTTTAGGCACTTCGAAAAAAAGTTTGAAAATTTGACGGGGCGGACGGCGTTTTTTATAATGTGAAATGGGACAAAAAGAATCTCCCGTCCCTCTGCCGGCTCCGGGAGAAAACAAGGAAAAGAGAGGAAAAATCTTTATGGAAAAGTACCTGGTCCTAGCCACATTTGTTGGCTCCATCATTGCGCTTCTCTTTGTGGTCATCACCGCAAAGAAGGTGCTGCGCTTCTCGGAGGGCACCCCCCTCATGCAGAAGATCTCCCAGTCCATTCGTCAGGGTGCTAACGCATACCTCAAGCGCCAGTATTCCGTGGTCGGCGTGTTCTTCGCCTGCATGGTGGTGGTGCTGTGCGTCATGGCAGCCTGCGGTCTGCTGACGTGGTTCGTACCCTTCGCCTTCCTGACCGGCGGCTTCTTCTCCGGCCTGTCCGGCTTCATCGGCATGAAGATCGCCACCGCCTCCAACTGCCGCACCGCCAATGCCTGCCAGGAGGGGCTGAACCGTGGCCTGCGGGTGGCCTTCTCCGCCGGCTCCGTCATGGGCTTCACCGTGGTGGGTCTGGGCCTGCTGGACATCTCCGTGTGGTTCTTCCTGCTGCGCTTCGTGTTCAAGCTGGAGGCCTCCGCCATCACCAGCGCCATGCTGACCTTCGGTATGGGCGCCTCCTCCATGGCTCTGTTCGCCCGTGTGGGCGGCGGCATCTTCACCAAGGCCGCCGACGTGGGCGCCGATCTGGTGGGTAAGGTGGAGGCCGGTATCCCGGAGGACGACCCCCGGAACCCTGCCGTCATCGCTGACAACGTAGGCGACAACGTGGGCGATGTGGCCGGTATGGGCGCCGATCTGTACGAGTCCTATGTTGGCTCCATCATCTCTGCCTCTGCGCTGGGCGTGGCCGCCTTCTCCGATCAGGCCTTCAAGGCCATGGCCATCCCCATGGTCATGGCAGCCATCGGCATCATCTGCTCCATCATCGGCACCTTCTTCGTCCGCACCGACGAGCAGGCCGACCAGCGCACGCTGCTGAAGGCCCTGTCCCGTGGTACCAACCTGTCCGCTATCCTCATTGCCATCATCGCCTGCCCGCTGGTGATCCTCCTGCTGGGCAAGGAGCATCTGGGCCTGTACTTCGCCATTCTGGCGGGCCTGATCGCCGGCGTGCTCATCGGTAAGGCCACGGAGTACTACACCTCCGACACCTTCAAGCCCACGCAGGATCTGTCCTCCAAGTCTCAGACCGGTGCCGCCACCATCATCATCGGCGGTTTGGGTCTGGGTATGCTGAGCACCGCCGTCCCCATCATCATCGTGGCTATCTGCATTCTGGTGGCCTACCTCTGCTCCGGCGGCGCCGCCTCCACCGGCATGGGCCTGTACGGCATCGCTCTGGCCGCCGTGGGTATGCTGAGCACGCTGGGTATCACGCTGGCCACCGACGCCTACGGTCCCGTGGCCGATAACGCCGGCGGCATCGCTGAGATGGCCGGTCTGGCTCCCGAGGTCCGCCAGCGCACCGACGCTCTGGACTCTCTGGGCAACACCACCGCCGCCACCGGTAAGGGCTTCGCCATCGGCTCCGCCGCTCTGACCGCTCTGGCTCTGATGGCCTCCTACATCGAGAAGGTCAAGGAGGTAGGCGCTGACGTCACCTTCCAGGACTTCAGCCTCATGAACCCCGTGGTGCTGGTGGGTCTGTTCATCGGTGCCTGCCTGCCCTTCGTGTTCGCCGCCCTCACCATGAACTCCGTGGGCCGTGCCGCCCAGAGTGTGGTGCTGGAGGTGCGCCGTCAGTTCCGGGAGATCACCGGTCTGATGGACGGCAAGGCCGATCCCGACTATGCCCGCTGCGTGGACCTGTGCACCAAGGCATCTCTGCACGAGATGATCCTGCCCACCATCATCGCCGTGGTCTGCCCCATCGTGGTGGGTCTGATCCTGGGCTACATGGGCGTTGTGGGTATGCTGGCCGGCGCTACCGTCACCGGTTTCCTGATGGCCATCTACATGGCCAACGCCGGCGGTGCGTGGGATAACGCCAAGAAGTACATCGAGGCCGGCCACTTCGGCGGCAAGGGCTCCGACTGCCACAAGGCAGGCGTGGTGGGCGACACCGTGGGCGATCCCTTCAAGGATACCTCCGGCCCCGCCATCAACATCCTCATCAAGCTGCTGAGCATGGTCTCCATCGTGTTCGCCGGTCTGGTGGTGAACTTCCACCTGCTGTAAAGTTTTATAAAAAGAAGGCTGAGCATCCGCTCAGCCTTCTTTTTGATGCGTTTTTTGAAGCTTGCGGGCGTAGGCCAGCGTTTGCCGCAGGGCTGCCTCCCGCTCAGCCCCCGCCAGATGGAGCTTGCGGGCATAAGCCAGCAGCTGGGAGAAGTCCCGATCCGGGGTCAGTCCGGCGGAGATCAGGTCGCTGCCGGTGACCATGGGGCGGGCCATGGCGGCCCGGTAGATCTCCAGCCGCTGCCGCAGGAAGGGCTCCGGGTCCGGACGGGGCGGGTCGCACCGGGAGCCACGGTGATCCGCCAGCGCCAGCAGGATCAGGTCCTCCGGCTCTATGGCGGCGTCCAGCAGACGGTTGGTGGACTTGACGGAGGCCCCGCTCTGCGCCATGGCGTTGGGTTTCATGTGCAGGGCCACCAGATTTTTCACGCACCGGTGGAGGGCCTTCTCCCCGATCACCCGGCGCAGGAAGTCCTCTGTCAGCGGCAGACCCGCCTCCTCGTGGCCGTAAGCGTGGATGACGCCGCCGGACTCCGTGGTGGCGACGGCCTTGCCAAAGTCGTGGGCCAGTGCCGCCAGCATCAGGGCCACAGGCTGGGCTGCTTGGGGCCGCAGCTCGGCGGCGATATCCAGCACCGCCATGGTGTGCTCCCACACATCCCCCTCCCCGTGGTAGCGGGGCGGCTGGGGGACGCCCTGTAAGCGCTGCACCTCCGTGAACCACGGGCGCAGCTGGTGCATGATATCCAGTGTGCGGAAGAAGATGGAAGGGCGGGGCGCCTGCAGGAGGGCCTTTTGCAGCTCCCCCTCCACCCGTTCACGAGACAGGGCCGACAGATCCATGGTGCGGCACAGGGCCACCGTCTCCTCCGCCACGGTGAAGCCGAAGCGGGCGGCGAACTGCGCTCCCCGCAGCACCCGCAGGGGATCCTCCGGAAAGGAGTGGTCATCCACATGGCGCAGGAGGCCCCGGCGGAGGTCCTCCCGGCCGCCGAAGAAGTCCAGCACCTGACCGGTGAGCACGTCCTCCATCAGGGCGTTGACAGTGAAATCCCGGCGGCGGGCGGCTCTCTCCGGCCCCAGCCACGGGTCCACCTCCACGGTGAAGTCCCGGTGGCCCCGGCCCACGGCGGCCTCCCGCCGGGGCATGGCGATGTCCAGTCCGCAGCCCGCCAGTCCGTAGACGCCAAAGCTGACCCCCACCGTCCGACGGCCGCCCATCCGGTCCAGCACAGCTTCCAGCTGCTGGGGGGTGACGCCGTGAACCTCGATATCCAGATCCTTGCTCTCCCGGCCCAGCAGCCGGTCCCGGACGCAGCCGCCCACATAGTAGACGCTGCCGCCCAGCGGCTGCACCTCCTGTGCGATGCGGCGGGCCGTCTCACGATCCCGTGTCATGCAGTCTCCCCTCCTTGCGAAAAAAGCCGTGGCCATGGGCCACGGCTTTTGTGTTCACGCCAGAATGTCCCCCAGATCGTCGAAGGTATGGGCATTGGTGACCACCACCACGTGGTCGCCCTCCTGAATGATGCTGGTGCCGCCGGGGATGATGATCTCGCTGCCCCGTGCAATGGCCGCCACCAGCACGCCGTCCTTCAGGGACAGTGCCCGCAGGGGCTTATTCAGCACCGCACGGCTCCGGGCCGTGGCGGTGAACTCCAGCGCTTCCACGGCGCCGCCCAGCATCTTATACAGGCTCTCTACGGCGCTGCCCTCGGAATTGGCCAACGCCCGGACGTAGCGGGTGATCTGGTTGGCCACGATATCCTTGGGACTGACGATGCTGCCCACCCGCATATCCCGAACCAGATCCATGTAGTTGGGGCGGGTCATCTTGGCCAGCACCTTGGGGACGCCCGCCCGCTGAGCTGTCAGCGCCATCAGCAGATTCTCCTCGTCCCGACCCGTCAGGGAGACGAAGGCATCCGCCTCGAAGATATTCTCGCTGGTCAGCAGCTCCTCCTCCGTGCCGTCGCCCTCGATGATCATGGCCGTGGGCAGCTGGGCCGCCAGCTGAAGGCACTTATCGTGCTTCTGCTCCACGATGCAGACCTTGGTATTGCTCACCGCCAGCTCCCACGTGAGATACATGGCGATGCGGCTGCCCCCCAGCAGGGACACGGTTTTGACCCGCTGCTGGGTGCGGCCCATAGCCCGCAGCATCTTCTGGAGCTCGGACTTGGTACCCACCATGTAGAGCTTGTCGCCCTCTCTCGGCACAAAGTTGCCGTTGGGGATGATGCACTCGTCCCCCCGCTGGGCAGCGCAGATCAGCACCTCCGCCGAGCGGATACGATGGAACTCGCTGAGGGCCACCCCGTAAAACCGGTCCCGCTCCGTCACCTGTATGCCGATCATGTCGATACGGCCTCCGGCGAAGGGCTCCACGGAGGAGGCGGAGGGGAAGCTGAGGATGCGGGCGATCTCCCGTGCCGCCGCCAGATCGGGGTTGATGACCATGTCCATCCCGATCTCCCGCTTCAGCAGGGCGGCGTCCCGGCGGTAGTCCGGATTCCGCACCCGTGCGATGGTGTGCTTGGCCCCCATGGTTTTGGCGATGAGGCAACACACCAGATTCGTCTCGTCCAGATTGCTGACAGCGATGACCAGATCCGCCGTCCGGGCGCCGGCCTCCTCCAGCACGCTGATGCTGGCGCCGTTGCCCTCCACGCACATAAGGTCCAGGGTGCTGTCAGCACGGGCCAGCGCCACCGGGGAGGAGTCCACCATGGTGATGTCGTGGCCCTCCACCGCCAGCTGGCGGGCGATAGCGTAGCCCACCTTTCCGTTTCCTACAATGATGATCTTCATGAGCCTGACTGTTCCTTTCCCGGTCGTTCCGGCTGCTCTTTTTCCGGAGGTATTGCTTCTTGCGGTGGCTGCCCCTGCGTCTGCTTAGGTGGCTCCGCCGGTTTGGGTGGATCCGCCTTTCCCGGCTGCTCTGCCGATTCAGGCGGCTGTGGCTGTCGGGGCGGCTGCGTCGCCCCGGAAGGCTTCTGCGCCGCAGCTTCCTGCCGTGTCGGCCGGGCAGCCTTTTCCGCCGCCTTTTCCTCTGCCGCACGACGGCGCTGGGTGCGCCGGTGCAGCACCACCGCATTCAGCTCACCGCCTAAAATCAGCACCGTCCCGCTCATATACAGCCACAGCAGCACCACCACAATGGTGGCGATGGAGCCGTAGAGCTGGGTATAGTGTGCCAGATTTTCCACATAATAGGAGAAGGCCAGCGACAGCAGCATCCACGCCGCCAGCGACACGGCCACGCCCGGTGCCACCTCCCGCAACGGGCATCGGCGGCCCAGCGCCAGCATATACAGCACCGTCACCAGCACGAACATCAGCAGCGCCACCGCCACGAAGCGGAGCTTGCTCCAGAGGTTGATGAAGCCGTCCGGTACGGTGATGATCCCCGACACAAAGTACAGCGCCCGGCGGCCCACGGTGATCATCAGCAGCGTCAGGCCGATGGATACCATGAGCCAGATGGCGAAGAGAAAAATTTTCAGCTGATCCAGCAGGATGTTCTTGGGCTGGCCCTTACCGAAGGCCTTGCGCAGCGAGTGCAGCAGGCAGCCGGTGGCCCGCATGGGGAACCAGATGGAAAACACCAGACTGAACCACATGAGCTGGCGGCTGGCGTTGCCGGAAACGTATTCCAGATAGCCCCGCACCACCTCCGCCACGTCCCCCGGCACGATCTGCCGCAGGCCGGTGACGATGCTGTCCACATCCAGCTCCAGAATACCCAGCAGGGTGCTGACGAAGATCAGCAGCGGGAAAATAGCGAACAGCAGGTAGTAGGTCAGGGCTGCGCTGTCCCGTGCCACGTCATGGAGATAGTACCGGCGGATCATCTGCGCCGCCGTTTGCCCTAGCGCCGTGCGGGGGTGAGTACCTTTACGCATAGTTCGCTCCTCTCTGTTTCAGCTTATTATTGTAGCACAGCTGTGAGCAAAATAAAAGGAGATTTTCCATTACACGGAAATCTCCCACCTGTTTTTTATCATAAATATTCCAAAAATGTTTCTTTTTTGTAAAATTTTGTTTTTTCCGCTGAAAATTTAGAAACTATTCACTATTTAGTATTGGCATTTGAAAAAAAGCGTGTTATAATACGTGCAATCGGAGTTGTCTCCCGTGCATGGAAAAATTTGTAAAGAGGGTCTAAACTATGGATAACTTAACGAGAATCGTCAAAACCGAAATTTCCCGTCAGTACAAGAGCGTGCGGCAGTTTGCTTTTGCGGTCAATATCCCCCTATCTACCATCAACAGTGCGCTGCACAACGGCATCGGAGGTTCCTCCTTCGACACGGTGGTGCAGATCTGCCAGACGCTGGGGATCAAGGCCATCTCCAGCGATGCCTCCTTCTATCTGACGGAGGACACCCAGCAGCTGCTGGATCAGTATGCCCAGTTGGACGACTACGGCCGCCACACCATCGCCTCGGTGATGAAGGTGGAATACGACCGCTGCTCCACGCAGGGCGCCCGAAGCACAAGCGGCAGCGATTATGAGCTCCGCCCCAGTGTCAACGTCTCCTCCGACCTGGGCGGCTCCTCGGTGGAGCCGCTCCAGGTACTCAGCGACCATCGCAGTCTGTAACCTACCAAACAGAGCTGTGACAAAATCTGCCGGAGATTTGCGGCTCCGGTTGGTTTTGTGTCGCCAGCCACGGGCTCTCCCCCACTTGGGGGAGGGCCCGTGGTTTTTTTATAGGGAGTTATGGTGCGTGATAGGGAGTTTACTGTTCCTTGCGCTTGCCGCTGCGCAGCAGGGCTGCAAGGCTCATGCCGCACAGGGCCGCCAGCCCCATCCACAGGCCGGTGTCGCCGGTGTCTCCGGTGGGAACGGCAGGGGTGGTGGGCTCTGCGGGAGCGGGCAGCTTGGTCACGGACTCGGTCCGCAGCACCTGGCCGCACACGGTGCAGGCGTAGGTCTTGACGCCCTCACGCTCCGTGGTGGCGGGGGTGGTGATCTTGCCCTCGCCCTCCGTATGCTGGGCGTTCACGGTGAAGGTGACGGTAACGGTGTTGCCGAAGCGGTCAGTGGCCGTCAGGGTCTGGACGCCCTCGGCAGCGGAAACGGTGAGCTTACCGTCCACCAGCTCCACGGGCTGGCCGTTGAGGGTCACGCTCTTCAGATTGGGGTCGGTGACGGTGATCTCTGCCGTCAGGCAGTAGGTGCCTCCATCCATGACGCCCTCCACCGCAGGAGCCGCCTCGTCGATGAGCTTAGAGCCCACCTTGGTGCGGGTATCCGTCAGGCCGCAGCCGTGGTCGCACTGAGCCGTCTCCGTGCTGTCGTCGTCATAGGTGGCGTTGTTGTCGTAGACGTAGTGGGTGAAGCTGTGACCCAGAGCCGCCTGATAGAAATCCTCCGGACCAGTGTAGGTCTTGCTCTCGTCCAGCTTTCCGTCAACGTCAGCGAAATAGCTGCCGCAGTCCGGGCAATACCAATAGGCGGCGCAGCCATCCTGCGTGCAGGTGGCGGGGTCGCCTGCCGTGCGCTGGGCATTGGCGTGGTGGGTAGCCGGAATGACGGTATCGGTGATGGGCTGGGTAGCCCCTGCGTCAGCGAACAGCTTGTGGCAGTCGCTGCACTGCCAGTACTCCAGGCTGCCCGGCTGGGTGCAGGTGGCGGCGGTTCCGTCGTGATGGGTCAGGTCATGATGGTTGGGATCCGTGGTGCCATAGGTGGCGCCGCAGATGCTGCAGGTGGCCTTCTCGGTGCAGGTGGCGGTGCCGTCATGGCTGCCCAGAGAGCCCTTCACTTGGCAGCCGGGAACGGCGCAGGACCGCCAGTGCTGGGTGTCATCGTGCTGCCAATCGCCCCACTGGTGGTTGCCGGTGTGGGTGATGGTAAAGGTCCAGCTGGGATCGGTCAACTCACTGACGGCGTTGATGTCCTCGTTGCCGGGAACGGTGACGTAGACCTGATAGGTACCCATATCCGTGGGAGCGGCCACGACCTTGCCGTTTTGCTTATAGATGACGGTAAAGGTGTTGTCGGGCCAATAGCCCATGCCCATGGTCCGGTCGCCTCCGGTGCTCCAGCGAACGGTGGCCTCCTTGGCGGTGCCGTCATACTCCAGATTTTCCGGAGCGGTGAAGGTGAAATCGCCCGCTGTGGGAGTGCGCTTCACGATCTCCCACTGGAGCTTCTTTTCGCCGGTGGTGCCGTCGCTCCACTTGAAACCCGCTGCGGGGCGGACGGTAACGGTATAGGTACCCACGCGGCAGGCTCTATAGCCGCTGCCCAAAAGCTCGTAGCCGTAGACTTCGCCGGGCAGCAGACCGTACTGCCAGCTGCCGTTATAGGTGAAGGGGCCGTAGACCGTGGGAACCGGGATGGCCTCCAGATACTGGTTCAGGGTGACAGTAGTGGACGGAGAGGGCTTCCGGGTCTCGGTAGCCGCATAGCGGACCTCATAGGTGCCGGCCAGAGCGGAGGTGAAGGCGCTGCCGCACTGGCTCCAGCTGGTGCCGCCCACGAGGCGATACTCCATGCTGTTGTTGGTGCCGTTGATGCGGCCGTAGCCCGTCCGACTCTGGGGATGGGTCACGGTAAGGCCGGTGGGGGGCTGGGTCTGGGCCGTTTTCTCCGTGGGGGCGGTGAGTGTCATGGCGGTATCCGCCGTGGCCGTACCTGTGACACGGATGGTATAGCTGTCGACCTTGGCGGCGGTGATGCCGTTGAGCGTCACGCTGTACCCGTCGGGGATGTAGTAATTGTCGGGATCGGTAACGCTGATGGTGATGGGCGTCAGATCCAGACAATCCTGCGTCAGCCGGCCGCCGTTCTTATAGGTGAGGCCGTTCGGCAGGGTGACGCTGACCTGATAGGTCTTGAGGCGGAGATAGATCAGGCCCTCAGAGTTCAGATAGGTCTCATAGCCCGCCCGGTCGGCGCTGACGTACTGGATGCTGCCTGTGCAGGCGTCGCTGCTGATCTGGACGGTCTGTCCGCTGGCGAGGGTCCTGCCGCTGCTGATGCCGATATCGGCACCGCTGCTGAGTCTTCTGGCGCTGACCTGCTGCGACGAGTTCTCCAGATACAGGTTGTTGTCCTGATTGTCCTTATCGACGTTGTTCTGGATGATGGAGCGGCCGGACAGGGTGATGGTGTGGCCGTAACCACGGACAAACACGCCGCCGCCACGGTCATCGACGGTGTTATCCTGAATGGAGCCGCCCCTCATGCTGAAGCTGTTCTTGGAATAAAGATACACACCGCCGCCATCGCCGCCACGGCGATCATCGTTCCCGTATTTGTTCTTATAGTTGGCCAGACCGGCGAAGTTGTCGCAGATCTCGCCGCCTCTCATGTCGAAGGTGCCCGCCACGTACACGCCGCCGCCGAAGCCGCCGCCGAAGGTGGCGCTCTCCTTATAGTCGGCCGCACAGGCATAGTTGCCGGCAATGCGGGCGGTGCCGGAGAGGTCTAGAGTCGCATACAGATCCACATACACACCGCCGCCGCCGTCAAAGCCCAGGTCGTCATTGGTGCTGTTGACACGGTTGCCGCTGATCTCGCCGCCGGAGATGTTCAGCGTGCTGCTGCGGCTCTGGATGCCCTTGACGTATACACCGCCGCCGAGGGTGTTGGAGATGTTATCCTTGATGGTGCCGCCGCTCATATTCAGGGTGGAGCCGGAAACCAGGACAACGGCAGCACCGGCGGAAGCATCGGTGTAGGTGGTATCATTGCCGCTGATCTCGCCGCCATACAGATTCATAGTGGCGTTCTCATTATACACGGCATGGGACTTATTGCCGGTGATCTTGCCGCCGCAGAGGTTAAAGGTACCCCTGTTGAACACAGCGGCGGGGTAAGGGGCGCTGTTTTCGGAGCTGTCCAAGCCGGTGATCTCGCCGCCGAACATATTAAATTTGCAGCCGGCGTCGATCTCTACGATGCAGGCACCCTTGGGATCCGCCGTGTCCTTGCAGGTGATCTGACCGGCCTCCTCGGCGCAGTCGGTGATGGTCAGGGTATGATAGTTCGTCACATGAATGTATGGGCGATAATACCCGTTTTCCAGAATGATATTATGCCCGTTGAGGCAGATCCGCACATCATCCAGGTTGCTGCCCCACCCCTCATCGGTGGCGGTTACATCATTGAGCAGATAGTAGCAGCCGTAGCTCTTGACGGACTTCAGGCTGCTGATGCCGACCCACTTGGTGTTCTTATCGTGGTCGTGGTAGGGACCATAGCTCTGGTTCTGCAGGCACACGCAGTGAGTGTGCTCCTCATTGGCCAGCAGGTCCAGATTGAAGCTGACGGACCCGTTCTTCGTGACGGCGCAGTTGGCGCGGTCACTGGTAAACACATTGGTATCGGAGGAGCCCCGCACGATGCGATAGGCGGGGATCAGATCGGCGTTGAGTCCGATGCGGGAGTCGGAGGAAACATTGCCTGCAAGGACGGCCTGATCCTCCGCCGAGGCAGCCACGTGCAGATTGCTGGCGGCCTTGTCGTCCCCCTGCGTATTGCCGGTGATATTCACTGTACCGGCTACCTTGCAGGTGGTCATACCACCGAAGTACACACCGCCGCCGGCGATCCCGGCGGTGTTGCCGGTAATAGTGCCGCCGTTGAGATTGATCTTGGCGGTGTCGTTGGAGCCATACTGCTTGTTGGCCTCGCAATATACGCCGCCGCCGTACTTCCGGGCGGTGTTATTGGCGATGGTGCCGCCATTCATGGTGAAGGCAGCCAGTATATTCGCCACATACACACCGCCGCCGTAATCGGCCTCGTTATCCTCCATGCGGGCGGTGCCGTTCATGACAAATTCCGACGTGCCAGCAAACAGGCCCACAGCGCCGCCGGCGTAATACTGGCTCTTGCAGTTGCGGAGCACGGCGCCGTCCTCCAGCGTCAGCGTGCCGTACCGGCTCACGTAGATGGCAGGATTTGTGGCAGTCGTCTTGTCGCCGCCGCCGTCCACGGTGATGTCCTTCAGGGTCAGGGCGGCATAGGCGGGATGATCCGAGCCGCCTGCGCCGCTATACCCCTGCTCACCCGTCAGATTGAACAGGCTGCCCTTGAAGCCCTCGGCACGCACCAGCTTGCTATTGGCATCGGCGCCGCTGATGACCACACGCTGGTTGTAATACTCATACCAAGCCATGCTGCCGTTGGTGGTGCGGGTGGGTCTGATGTTCAGAGTTTCGCTGATTTCGATGGTACCGCTTACAACGATTTCGATGGTATTGTTGTAAGAGAGCTCACTCATGGCGCTTTTGAGCTGCTCGAGGGTAGTCACCGTCGAGGTCCACGCCCATGACGTCTTGGGGACCAGACTCAGTACCATCACCAACGCTACCAGTACGCTGGCGATTCGCTTTTTCATAGATTTCCTCCCTGGCAGGTCTTTTGTATTTTGCAATTACCGCTTGCAATGACCTGCATCTTTCTGTATACTGAGCATATACCGTACACCAATGTACGATGCAAGTACTTTTTAAAAAAATATGGCAAAATATGGAGAGTTCGTCATGAGTGAGCGCAACAGCCGTCTGATGTCCATCGGTGAGGTGGCCAAGTCCCTGCATATTACCCGACGCATGATCCTCAACTATGAGGACAAGGGCATTCTGCTGCCCGACGTAAAAACCGGCTCCGGCGGGAACCGCTACTATACCCCGGAGACCCTGACCCGCATCCGGGCCATCCGGCGCTTGCAGACGCTGGGTATCTCGCTGGATGAGATCAAGCTCTATTTCGAGGATGCCGCCGACCTGCGGGATATCATCGCCCGGCTGGAGAAACTACGGGACGAGCTGAACCTGTGCATTGAGAAGCTGCAGCTGCGGGTCCGGGAGAACAGCAACGACGCCCCCATCATCCGCACTATCCCCTCCCAGACGGTGTACGTCTACCGCTGCCCCTCCCCTACGGTGGAGGACCGCATGGAGATCTTCCGGGACGTGATCCCCGCCGCCATGCGCCAGTATGGCACGGACTCCGCCAAGCGGATGTACTTCATCGACTACCCTATCGACGAGCCCAACGACATCAACTTCTGTGTGGCGGTGCCGGATGGCAGCAAGGGCCCCTATGTGCAGGACTGGCCGGAGGAGGAGGCTCTGTGCCTCTTCTTCCACGGGGACTATGACGAGATCCCAGAGGTTCGGGAGCGGCTGGTGGCCTACGCCAGGCAGCAGGGCCTGAAGCTGAAGGGTACCTGCCGCAACATCTATCTGGAGGGGCCGCCCCACCACAAGGACAAATCGAAGTTCGTCACGCAGGTGGCTCTGCCGCTGGTGTGGGATGAGGTATGATGAAAGAAACCGCCGCATCTCCTGCGGCGGTTTCGTCGTGTCGAAAAAGTCTTTTCGCCACGACGAGACATCTTTCAGAGCTTCAAAAAGCTCTGAAAAATGGGGATCATCATCGTGCAGGACACCCTTCCCGGGTTTCCCGCACACACCCTTCCGCCCCGTTGACGAAAGATTCCCGCTCTTTTGGCTGGCCCAGAAACCGCCGCATCTCCTGCGGCGGTTTCTTTCATATCCGGAGGGGCGGAGCGCATACACTGTCCGTGAAAGGACGGGATGCATTATGCGGGGAAAAGTCTTACTGCTGCGCCGTGGCACGCTGCTGCTGATCCTGACGGCGCTGGTGGCCGCCGGTATTTTCATGGCCGTGGGAGGCCCCGGCTTCGTCAGCGCCTCCGCCGCCAAGCGGCAGCTTCCCATCTACTCGGTGGAACGGGAGGAGAAGGTCTGTGCCATCAGCTTCGACGCCGCATGGGGCAACGAGGACACTCAGATGCTCATTGACATTCTGGGCAAATACAACGTCAAGGCCACCTTCTTCGTGGTGGGCGACTGGGTGGATAAGTACCCGGAGTCCGTGAAGGCCCTCCACGACGCCGGGCATGAGGTCATGAACCACTCCCTCCACCACGACCACTACAACGCCCTCACCGCCGATCAGGTGGTGGCGGACGTCACCGCCTGCAACGAGAAGATCGCCGCCATCACCGGCGTGACCCCCTGCCTCATCCGCTGCCCCTACGGCGAGTACGATGACCACGTGATCTCTGCCATCCGCTCCATGGGCATGGAGCCCATCCAGTGGGACGTGGACAGTCTGGACTGGAAGGACTATGACGCCGACACCATCTGCCAGCGGGTCACCTCCAAGCTCTCTCCCGGCAGCATCGTGCTGTTCCACAACGCCGCCCTCCACACGCCGGAGGCGCTGCCGGCCATTCTGGACCACATGACCCGTGAGGGGTATTCCCTGCTGCCCATCAGCCAGCTGATCTATCGGGAGAACTATACCATCGACCACGCCGGGCGGCAGTTCTGTCAGGCCCAGAGCGAGCAGTGAAATTTTTGCCGGTTTTTCAAGAAATCGGTTGATTTTTGCAAAAATCTGATATACTCGAGGAAGGGGCGTACGGTGTATTTTGTGCGTTCTGCAAAAAAACAAAAGGAGAGAGTATGGTATGATTTTGAGCCTGATTATCGGTATCCTGACGCTGGTGGCAGAGTGGATGATCTTCAAGAAGATGGGCCGTCAGGGCTGGGAGGGCATCGTCCCCTTCTACAACACCTACGTGCTGTGTCAGGAGCTGTACGGCAGCGGCTGGAAGTTCCTTCTGCTGATGATCCCCATCTACAACATCTATTTCGTCATCAAGATGAACATCGACTGGGCCAAGGCCTTCAATCAGGGCGTCGGCTTCGGTATCGGCCTTCTGCTGCTGCCCTTCATTTTCCAGCTGATCCTGGCCTTCGGCGGTGAGCAGTATCGGGATGGCAGCTATACCAATACCCAGCCCGACATGGTGGAGAATGTGGTCAACAAGGCCAAGGATGCCGTTTCCGGCAACCAGAACGACCACAAGGAGCAGTAACTGCACCAAACAAAATGGGACAGGAGAACATCCTGTCCCATTTTTTCATGTATTCAAAAGAAATGAGCGGAAAGAGCGCATAAAAAAGCTGATTGCACTGCTTTTGGCGGCGGTAATGTGCCTGAGCCTTGCGGCTTGCGACAATGGCAAGACGGAAAATACAGATCATTCGCAGGGACAGAACACGGAAAATACATCGAAGGAGAACCAGCAGACAGAAACAGCGTCGCAGGGAAACGGAAACACCGAATGCTGATGAGCTAATGGGGGACTATAAGAACTACCATGCGAAATCAGGTAAATAAACGATTTAAGGAAAAGAGGGGAAGCGGAAAAATCCGCTTCCCCTCTGAAATTCCCTGTAAAATTACTTGTTGAAGTACCGCTTCAGCAGGCCCTCGAATGCCTTGCCGTGGCGGGCTTCGTCACGGGCCATCTCGTGGACGGTATCGTGGATGGCATCCAGGTTGTACTTCTTGGCCAGCTTGGCCAGCTCGAACTTGCCGGCGGTAGCGCCGTTCTCGGCATCCACACGCATCTGCAGGTTCTTCTGGGTGGAATCGGTGACCACCTCGCCCAGCAGCTCAGCGAACTTGGCGGCGTGCTCGGCCTCCTCCAGACCGGCCTTCTCCCAGTACATACCGATCTCGGGATAGCCCTCACGATGAGCCACACGAGCCATGGCCAGATACATACCCACCTCGGAGCACTCGCCCTCGAAGTTGGCACGCAGACCGGCGATGATCTCCTCACGGACCTCGGCGGGAACATCCTCACCGAACACCTTGCCTACGCCCACCACGTGCTCGGCGGCCCAAGACTTCTCCTCTGCCTGCAGGGTGAACTTGTCACCGCTGACGTGGCACACCGGACACTCGGCCGGGGGATTCTCGCCTTCGTGAACGTAACCGCAAACAGGACATACCCACTTCTTCATAATCATTACCTCCATATTTTTATCATTCGTTGATGGTTTTTTACTCTCCGGGGGCGTTCCCCCTTGGGATGGTCTAAGTATAGCACGGAATCCGGAGGATTATAAGTTGCAAATGCAACATTTAGAAAAACTTTCCATGAACTTTTTTGCGGCAGCGAAAATACGCCGGAGGAGGGTCCTCCGGCGTACTTTTATAGCAGCTTTACTCGGCATCGGCCAGAGCCTTGGCCTCGGCAATGGCCTTCTCCTGCGCCGCAGCGGGGCAATCCTCGTAGCGGACGAAGTTGAAGGTGAAGGTACCACGGGACTGGGTCATGGACCGCAGATCGATGGCGTAGCTCATCATCTCGGCCATGGGAACCTCGGCCTCCAGCACGGTCTCGCCGTCGCCGGTGGGGTTCATGCCCATGACGCGGCCCCGGCGCTTGTTCAGGTCACCCATGACGTCGCCCACGTAGTTGTCAGGCACCGTGACCTTCAGCTCACCGATGGGCTCCATCAGCACGGGCTTGGCCTCCGGCAGAGCGGCCTTGAAGGCCAGATTGGCGGCCAGCTTGAAAGCGATCTCGGAGGAGTCCACCGGGTGGTAGGAGCCGTCCACCAGCGTCGCCTTCAGGTACACCACGGGATAGCCCGCCAGCACGCCGTGCAGGCAGCTCTCACGCAGGCCCTTTTCCACGGCGGGGAAGTAGTTCTTTGGCACGGAGCCGCCGAACACGTTCTCGGCGAAGATCATATCCTCCTGCTCGGTCTGAGGCTCGAAGATGATATGCACGTCACCGAACTGGCCGCTGCCGCCGGTCTGCTTCTTATAGCGGCCCTGCTTGCGGACGGTGGAACGGATCTTTTCACGGTAAGCCACACGGGGGGCGGACAGCTCGGCATCCACACCAAAGCGGCTCTTGAGCTTGGAGCACAGCACGTCGATCTGGATATCGCCGGCGCCGGAGATCACGGTCTGGTGGGTCTCGGCGTTGTTGACCACATGGAAGGTGGGGTCCTCTTCGTTGAGCTTGTTGAGGCCGGTACCCAGCTTCTCCACCTCCTGCTTGGTCTTGGGGGAGATGGCACGGCTGTAGCAGGGCTGGGCATAGTCCATGCCGTGGAGACGCACGATGCGCTTGGGATCGCACAGGGTGTTGCCGGTCTTGACCTTATCCATCTTGCCGATGGCGCCGATGTCGCCGCAGCAGATCTCCTTGACCTCCTCGCCCTTCTTGCCCTTCATGATGTACAGGCGGCCCAGCTTCTCGGTGTTGCCGGTGGCGGGGTTATACAGGGCCATATCGCTGGTGATCCTGCCACGGAGCACCTTCACCATGGAGTACTTGCCGTACTGATCGGAGATGGTCTTAAAGACGATGGCGGCGGTGGGGCCGTTGGGATCGCAGGCCACCTCGACGTCGTTGCCGTCGTCATCCTGCGCCGTCTCAGCCGGCATATCTGTGGCCACGGGGACCAGATCCACGATGGTCTGCATCAGCATCTCCACGCCCAAGCCGGTGACGGCGGAGCCGCACAGCACCGGGCAAACGCTGCCGTCCCGGACGCCCAGCTTCAGGCCACGGGCCATGTCCTCGGCAGACAGCTCCATGGTGTCGAAGAACTTCTCCATCAGCTCCTCGTCGGAGCCGGCGGCGGCCTCCATCAGCTCGGCCCGCAGGGCCTCTACCTCGTCGGCCATATCGGCGGGAATGGCGCAGGCAGCGGCCTTGCCGCCCTTGACCTCGTAAGCGGTGTTATGCAGCAGATCCACGATGCCCGTGACCTTCTTGTTGCCGTCAATGACCGGGGCCACAATGGGAACCACGGACTGGCCGAACTTGCCCTTCAGAGCATCCAGGCAGGCCTGATAGTCGCTGTTGTCCTCGTCGGTGCGGTTGACGAAGATCATGCGGGGCTTCTTGCCCAGCAGCTTCCAGCTGCGCTCCATACCCACGGACAGGCCGTCCTTGGCGGCGCCCACCAGCACGGCGCACTCGGCGGCACGGATGGCGGAAACAGCCTCGCCGGAGAAATCAAAGTTGCCGGGAGCGTCCATGACGTTGATGCGGACGTCCTTATATCTGACCGGGGCAAAGGCCAGAGAAATAGAGATCTGGCGCTTGATCTCCTCGGCGTCGTAGTCGCAGACGGTGTTGCCGTCGGCGGTACGGCCCAGACGATCCGTTCCCTTGGTCATGAAGAGCATCTGCTCGGCCAGAGTCGTCTTGCCGGAGCCACCGTGACCCAGCAGGCAGATGTTGCGAATGTCATTGGCAGTCATATACAGTATTCTCCCTTCGTTTGGTACGAATGCGCCGTCCGGCGCAGCCAGTCAATAAGGAGAGTATATACTATTTTTTTGCACTTGACAAATACAACTTTCAGCGTCTTTTTTGTGAAAAATGCCGGGAGAGCCTTTGGCTCTCCCGGCATGGGTATGGAATGGTATCAGTAGTGGCGCACCAGTCCTGCCAGCAGCAGCACCGTCAGCAGCCACAGCAGCAAAAAGCACAGGAAATTCAGGGCCGACAGAGCGGCAAAGGCCCCCACGGAGGTGAAATAATACGCCAGCAGCAGGCCCGACAGCCCGCCCAGCCACGACAGCACCGTTCCGTCCCGGACGGCACGCCGCATCCGGCGGCTGCCGATGACCGTTTCGGCAAAGGCCATCAGCCCATCCCGGTAGATGATGGCGTGGGGCCGGCCACGGCCCTCCGTCAGCTCCGACAGGGCCAGACGGGTGGAGATATCCGGGTACAGGGGCCGGGCGTCCAGCCGGAATTTCCGCTTCAGCAGCGCCGGAGTGATGTTGGCGCTGCGGGTGGCCAGCACCGGAGTGATGCGGTTGCGGCGCATGGCCCGCAGGGCCCACTCCACGTTGCGGGAGGGCTGGTATTTGATGGCAAAGATGGCGATGAGCTGACCGTCCACCGCCAGAAAAACGCCGGTCTTGAGCTTCAGGTCACGGGGCAGGGACACATGGTGCTTTTTCATGAAGTAGGCGCTGCCCATGGTGACGGATTCTCCACGGATGGTGCCGCCGATGCCGCCGTCCTCGTAAAAACGCAGGTCCTCCAAATGCAGGTGGGTGCCGCCCTCGCTGGCCAGCAGCTGGTCAAACAGCGGCGTCAGCTGGCTTCCTGCGGCCTGTGCCGCCGTGGCGGCATAGGACACCACCTTGCCGATCTCCTCGCCGTACAGCTTCAGTCCGTTGAGGCTCACCGTTCCCGGTGGGAACAGGTCGTCATCCGTCACCACCATCCGCCGGGCGGCGGTGATGGCGGAGGCCCCGGCATAGCCCGCCACGGCGCTGCCGCTGCGGTTCAGACGCCGGTTCAGCGATGACAGGGGCAGCGTTCCCGCCACCGGCAGAGCCAGCGGCAGTCCGCCGGACAGCAATGCCGACCAGATCCACAGTGGCCGCACCGGCTGCCCCTCCCCCCCGAAGCACACCACCGCCGCCAGAATGGAGGCAGCGGCCAGCGCCAGCGGTGTCAGGATGATCTGCCAGCGATAGGAGACATCCGGCTGACGGGAGAGCCGGTAGAAGCCCTCCGCCGTTCCCTGCTGCTTGCAGGCCCCGGCGGGAGTCACGGATACGTTGTAGGGCGGTTCACCCCCCAGATCGGCCAGCCGGAAGCCTGCAAGCCGGGCTTTGGCCGCCAGCAGCTGGCCCCACAGACACAGCAGCAGGGAGATGACCGGGACGGCCGCCAGCGGCAGCTGCTCCCCGCAGCCCAAGGCGGCGTAGACGCAGTCCCCCAAACACACCAGCGATGCCAGCAGCGCCGCCGCCTCGCAGGTGATGCGGCGCTGGGACATCTGCTTGCGGGCGCTGCGCCAGACCCGGCCCGACAGGGCCAGTGCCAGCAGCAGCAATCCGCCGGGGATAACCCCTCGCAGCACAGGCAGCATGGCCCATAGCCGGGGAACATACAGTTCCAGACCGTCCAGCACAGACAGCACCGTCAGCAGCACCGCCTCCGGCAGCACGCACCAGCACTGGCGTTTTAAGCGGGCGCAGCGGCGCTTCTCGGCCCGGACGGCCACGTCCATATCCGGCTCCGGATCGGGTTCCGGCTCCGGCTGAGGCTCCTGCGGCTGCTCCCACAGGGTCTCCGTATCCTGCGGGATGGGGGCGGCGCTGCGTGGCCTTGTCAGCTTCTCCCACCAGTGCCGCAGCACCTCTCGCAGGGGCGGACGCTCCTCCAGAATACCGTCCTCCTGCTCCTCCAGCACAGAGGAGACCGTGTCGTTCATGATCCGCTCTAAGGAGACCTTGGGTGGCTCCTCTGGCTCCGCTGATCCCTGCGGCTGCTCCGCCGGTTCCTCCTCCGGGGCGTTCTCCTCCGAAGATGCTTCCGTGGCAGTGGTCTCCGCCGCCGGTTTCCCGTCCTCCTCCGGTACCGGTTGGTGCGGGAAGTGGATGATCTGTGTCTCGGACGGCTGGTCCTCCTCCGGCAGCAGCGGGCCGCCGGAGGAAAATACCTCCTCCAGCACCTCCGCCGGGAAATCCATATCCACCGGGTCGGCGCCGGGGGTGAACCGCAGTCCCTCCGGCTGTTGGGTGGTTTTCACCGCAGCAGAGGTCTCCGGTTCAGCGTGGGGCTCCGGCTCTGCGGAAGCTTCCTGCTGAGCAGGGGCTTCTGCCGGAGCAGTCTCCGGGGAGTCCTCCTCCGCAGGCAGATCCTCCGTCCGGTACAGGTCGCTGCCGCTGCCGAACTCCGCCAGAATGTCCTCCAGGGTAAACTCCGGTATTTCGTTGTGATCCTCTCGGTGTTCCATGGTACCTCTCTTTTAGATGCTCCGGGTCCTTACACGGTGCGCTGCCGCACCGCCTCATACAGCAGGATGGCAGCTGCCGCCGATGCGTTCAGGGAAGAGATCCTCCCCCGCATGGGGATGCTCACCAGAAAATCGCAGTTCTCCGCCACCAGCCGGCTCATGCCGTCGCCCTCGGAGCCGATGACAATGGCCGCCGGGCCCTTGAGATCGGCGTCATAGAGCCGGGTCGTTCCCTCGGCGGCAGTGCCGAACACCCAGATGCCCTGCTTTTTCAGATCCTTCAGCAGGGACGGGATATTGGCCACCCGTGCCACCGGCATATAGCTGACGGCTCCGGCGGAGGTCTTGGCCACAATGGCCGTCAGACCGGCGCTGCGGCGCTTGGGGATGATGACCCCGTGGGCTCCGGCGCACTCGGCGGTGCGGAGGATGGCCCCCAGATTGTGGGGGTCGGAGATCTCATCGCAGACCACCAGCAGCGGCGGCTCCCCCTTGGCGGCGGCAGCGTCCAGCAGGCTCTGCACCGTCACATACTCCCGCACGGCGGCCAGCGCAATGACCCCCTGATGGGCGTGGGTGCGGCTCATGCCGTCCAGCTTCCGCCGGTCGGCCTCCACCACCACGATGCCCTGGGCCCGTGCCTTGGAGGCGATGTGGCCCAAGGTCTTGTCCGTCTCCCCCTTGGCCAGATAGATCTTATCCACGGCCGTTCCGGCCCGCAGGGCCTCGATCACGGCGTTGCGGCCCTCGATGATGCCGTCCGCCTCTGCCTCCGGCCGTCTCTGTTCGTTGTCTCTCATAGGAATTTTCCTCGCAATGCATACATAATTGGTTTCAGTATACCATACTCTGGCCGGGAGATAAAGCGCCATTCATAGAAATTTTACAGGAAAATTCCCGCCGTTCGCCTTGTGAAGATATCCGAATTGTGATATACTACACGGAAATTAAAGCACTTCTGCACCCCGCCCGGCGGGGCTGCATGGAAGGAGACCGACATGGATCCCAATAACAAGAAAGACCAGAAAAATAACCAAAACCGCAACCGCAATATGCGGGGGGTGGTGACCCTCATCATCTGGGCGCTGGTGCTGACGGTGGTGTTCAACTATATCAACGCTTACAGCAACAATCTCACCAAACGGGCCAGCAGCCATGAGATCCCGTACAGCCAGCTCATCGACCTCATTCAGGAGGATCAGGTGGCGGAGCTGAAGATCGAGAACGGCGTCCTGTATGCCACCCCCGTGGACGGCTACGTCTACACCGAGGAGGCCACCGATAAGAACAAGGAACCCAAGAGCTATACCCAGAGCGAGAAAACGCCTCTGATCCTGTATACCACCGCTCTCAATGACGCCAGTCTCCTGCCTCTGCTGGAGGAGCACAACGTCAAGTACACCAGCCCCGTCCAGACCCAGATGAGTCCCATTCTGGAGTTCATGATCGCCTATATCCTGCCGGTGATCGTCATGGTGGCCCTGTTCATGCTGGTGATGCGGATCATGGCAAAAAACGGCGGCGGTATCGGAGGCATCGGCAGCGTGGGCAAGTCCAACGCCAAGGTGTATATGGAGAAGTCCACCGGTGTCACCTTCAAGGACGTGGCCGGTCAGGACGAGGCCAAGGAGTCGCTGGAGGAGATCATCGACTTCCTCCACAACCCCCAGAAGTACACGGCCATCGGTGCAAGACTGCCCAAGGGCGCTCTGCTGGTGGGCTCTCCCGGTACCGGCAAGACTTTGCTTGCCAAGGCGGTAGCCGGCGAGGCCAACGTCCCCTTCTTCTCCATCTCCGGCTCGGACTTTGTGGAGATGTTCGTGGGCGTAGGCGCCTCCCGTGTCCGTGACCTGTTCAAGGAGGCCGCCAAGGTGGCTCCCTGCATCATCTTCATCGACGAGATCGACACCATCGGCAAATCCCGTGACGGCGGCCGTTTCGGCGGCGGCAACGACGAGCGGGAGCAGACCCTGAACCAGCTGCTGGCGGAGCTGGACGGCTTCGATCCCGGCAAGGGTATCATCGTTCTGGGCGCCACCAACCGCCCGGAGGTGCTGGACAAGGCCCTGCTGCGCCCCGGCCGTTTCGACCGGCGCATCACCGTGGACCGTCCCAATCTGGCGGGCCGTCTGGCCACCCTGCAGGTCCACACCCGGAACATCCATCTGGCCGAGGACGTGAATCTGGAGAAGATCGCTCAGGCCACCGCCGGCTGCGTGGGCGCAGACCTGGCGAACCTTGTCAACGAGGCAGCCTTGCGGGCCGTGCGGCTGGGCCGCAGCGCCGTGAATCAGAATGACCTGCTGGCGGCCTTCGAGACCGTCATTGCCGGCTCCGAGAAGAAGGGTACCGTCATCACCGACGAGGAAAAGCGCATCATCGCCTATCACGAGGTGGGCCATGCGCTGGTGGCGGCCAAGCAGAAAAACGCCCAGCCCGTCAGCAAGATCACCATCGTCCCCCATACGCAGGGCGCTCTGGGCTATACCCTGCACCTGCCGGAGGAGGAGAAGTTCCTCATGTCCCGTGAGGACATTCTGGCGGAGATCCGCACGCTGCTGGCCGGCCGGTCCAGCGAGGAGGTGGTGTGCCACACCATGACCTCCGGCGCCGCCAACGACATCGAGCGGGCCACGGAGATGGCCCGGAATCTGGTGGCCCGGTTCGGTATGTGCGAGGAGTTCGACATGATGGCGCTGGGCAGCGTGCAGAACCAGTATCTGGACGGCACCTACTCCATGAGCTGCGCTCAGGAGACCTACGCCGCCGCAGATCGTGCCGTCATTGCCATCATCCGCCAGTGCCATGAGGACGCCAGACGGATGCTGGAGGAGAACCGGGAGCTGCTGGACAAGATCGCCGCCTATCTGCTGAAGAAGGAGACCATCACCGGTCAGGAGATGATGGCTATCATCGAGGGCCGTGACCCGGAGACGGTGGACAACTACGGCGCTACCCGTGAGGAGAAGCAGCCCCTGTTCCGTCCCTCCTCCCCGGAGGTCATCGAGGCCCCTGCCAAGCACATCCACATCGTATCCGAGCCGGTGCCGTCCCCGGAGGAGCAGACCCCGGAGGAGCAGACCCCGGAGGAGCAGACCCCGGAGGA
>OIZW01000643.1_pt1 | contig 28798 bp, 24 predicted proteins | sample 1588581 | NCBI WGS metagenome assembly OIZW01 (sample SAMN03283266) | human gut metagenome | biome: human-associated habitat; material: feces | host: Homo sapiens | place: USA | collected 2013 | reverse complement strand
TGTAATAAGCAAACCACTATACCGTCCCGGTTGCAATCTGCTCGAAAATATGATATAATAACCCCAGACATAAAATCCGCTGAAAGCGGATTTTGCCGTGCTTTGCACGGCTTGCGGAGCACCGCAAGTCTGAGAATATTTTTCCGTCAAATCCTTTTGTCTGTTGACAAAAGCACGGCGTTCCGCCGTGTCGGCTGGCGCCGATTTGATTTGTGGTATAATAACATATAATAATTCCGAATTTGCAGGTGAGAAGATGGACGCATACCGTATTGCAATTTGCGATGACGATGATATAATACGAGAAAATTTATGTTCTCTTTGTAGTGATATTTTAACTGATGACAGTGTTGAATATGAGCTTGAGCCTTTTTGTTCGGCTCAAGAGCTTGAAAAACGGCTTAACAGCGAAAACTGCCCCTTTGACCTGCTGATATTGGATATTCAGATGGACGGCATGACGGGTATGGAACTTGCCCGTTCTTTAAGAGAAAAAGGTAATCGGGTGTCGATCATTTTTGTGACAGCGTGTGAGGATTATCTTAGCGAAGGATACGGCGTTCAACCTATTCATTTTCTCTTAAAGCCTGTACGGCGGGAAGCACTGGCAAGTGCGATCTACACTGATCTGAAGCTGAATTACATACCGAAAACCGTTGTGGTTCACATCGGAAATAAACTGGTGCATTTATCTTTTTCGGACATACGATATGTCGAGAGCTATAATCACAGCATAGTAATCCACCAAAGTACAGGTAACAGCACCTATTATTTTTCGCTTTCGGATTTTGAAAAACAACTTCCTGCGGGGCAATTTGCCCGCTGTCATAACAGCTATCTTGTGAATTTGAATGGGGTGCGTGAGATCGGTAGAACGGAGCTTTCTCTGCAAAGCGGCGAAACGCTCCCGGTGGGAAGAGCCTATTACAAAGCCTTTCAAAGCGCATTTGTGCGATATATAAATCAATAACAAAGAGGTCACCGCTTATATTCGGCGGTGACCTCTTAATATTTATTTTTTAGGCAGCTTAAGTGCTGTCTGCACGGTGAAGATCCGATCCTCCGAAGTGAAAATATCCAGTATGCTGTGGTAACGCACGGCGACGGTGTTCATCAGCTTTAAGCCGAAGCCGTGGGTTTCGGCATCATTTTTGGTTGTGAGATAGTTGCCGTCTGCGTCTTGTCTACGCTTGCCGGAATATGAATTCTCACACTTGACGGCAAGAAAGCCGTTCTTTGTTTCAATTTGAAAGCGGACAGACCGTTTTCCGTCGGTAACCTCCGCGGCGGCTTCTAACGCATTATCAAGCATATTCATCAAAAGCTCGCATAAATCGCTTTCGGCAACAGTCAGCTGCGGCGGAACAGAAACGAGTACATCAAAGCTGATGTCGGATCGTGCCGCACGGTAAGCGGCGTCCTGCAAGATCGTATTGACTGTGAAATTTTCGGTAAACTGCGTTTGTGCCAAATGATCGTTTTGCTGTTTTATATCTCCAATCAGCTGTCCCAGCGTCTTATAATCGCCCTTCTGATACAGTGCGTCAAGGGCGATTATTTTATGCTTCATTTCATGGCGAATGGCGGCGCTGTCGGTCACCTTGCTTTCTATCGCATGATAGCTGTTCATGATAAGCTCGTTGCGCAGATGGAGCGTTTTGGCTTCCATCTGCTGTGAAATGATCGAACGTGTTACGGCATAGGCGGAGATGACCGCACATACGGCGACTGTCCAGACGGTGATCCAATACAGAAGTCCTGAATAATCATAAAGCTCCGTGACATCTGAGATCAGTCTGCCGATATATTTTGAAAGGCGGCTGTTTGTGAAAAACGATACCGTGTATGCGACAGCCAACGTAACAGCACTTACGGCAGCTGAAAATCCAAAATATTTCCAGAATTTACATTGCCTGTTCATCACAAGATAGACTACCAAAAGTGCAAGCAGTAAAATGCCTATTTCCTGCCGATTAAGGAAATCGACCAATCCGTCATCAAGGAAATGATGTCCCATTCCTTTGGTGATCCATTGCATAGTAAGCCCCACAGAGGCAATGAAAAGCGGTATCAGGCTCCAATCTGTTTTTTTGCGCACAATTTCCAAAAGAAACAGACCTGCAATCATTATCGATATGAAAGCGGTCGCACCCGCCGGAATGCTGTAATAATTTGCGTAGGCGTAGCTTTCGATTTCTTCCGCATCTACAGGAACAAAGCGAGGAAAAGGCGGGAAAACAATGCTTGTCGTGTCGGTCACCGTACCGATAACGGTTAGTTTGCATTCGGTGTCGAGCGGGAGCGGAATAACCGCCTGTGTCTGTCCTGCCGCTCCCTCAGGCACAAGAGCCGCGGACTGCCACACCGCTTTTTCGTCTATGCTGACAGTCAGATCCATTCCTGCCGTTTCAAATACCAGATTACCGTATTTGTCGCTTGCAGGAATGACTGTTTCAAGCCGAAATCTGTCACCTATTTCGGGTGGTACGGAATAATCAAGCTCGGTGAGCGAATCGTCCTGTCCGATTTTGACGGCAGTTTGCCAGTCTATATATTGTATAGATGTATCAAGCTTAGTGAAATTCTGCAAAAACCATATCATTCCGATGCAAAGGATCGGAAACAGTGCTGTGCATATCCACCGTAAAGATTTTTGTATATTGTTCTCCATTATGACGAGAAACCTCCCGTTTGCAGTAAAATTTGTTGTGCCGATTGTCCGTATACTTATTTTACATTAAAATCCGTCGTTTGACAAGCAATATTTTGTCTGTGTAATTCTCTGCGACGTAAACGACAACAATACAGCGTAAACGACACGCCCGAAATCTCCGCATTATGATATAATATTTAATAAGAGCTATATGACTCAATTTTTTATTTTCTATTCTGCCGCTGTATGCGGTAAACCCGATTTTGAAGGAGTATGAACTATGAACAAGAAATTCATTTTTCGACGAGTGATAAGTGCGGTACTGGCTGTTGCGATGATAGCCGCAAGTCTGCCGTTTTCGTCATTTGCCGAGGACGGCTCTGACAGTCCGACCTTTTCATCTGATGCGGCAAATTCGCTGATGAAAAACACTGTCCCCGCAGGGTACGACAAGACGACTAACCCTTACGGCTACGATGTTGACCGCCCGTTTGCGATGGTGGAGCAAAACGAGCTGATTTACTTTGAGACATATACCGGTCGCACCACAGGCAAAATAGCAGATGTAGGGACAGCGAACAGCCTGCAAAGCTTTATATCCAATAGCAACACCGCCTCGGACGGCTCTCTGCCGGACTTGAGCTTGTCCAGTAGTATTCAACAGCTTTCGTTTATACAGTCGGTAGCATTTGACCCTACAGGTTCTGGAAGAAAAGACTATGTTGTCTATGTCGGGGTTCACAGAACACGCAAACAAGTTTATGCCATTTTGTCCAATACCGTAACGGGTAAGCAGTGCGGCACCTATATTATTAATTTTCCCCTCGACTGGATCGCAGATTCCGACGGAGACTTTCAGGTCAACGGCTATGAGACAAACGCACTTCTTGATGTCGTCGCCGGCGACTTCGATAATGATGGCAAGGAAACCGTTATTGTCTATGTACCCGGCACAAAAAAGTCGGCAACATGGGTTACTACCGACCTTTACCAAGATATAAATAATGTCGGTAGTCTCCTCTGGGAATTGCGTTACGATACTGACGGCAATAAGTTGACTAGTAATCACAATAATACAACCACAGGTGATGGCAGATCTTTGGGCTATGACCTGCTTCACGACCTCTATATTGAGACATACCAAAGCGGAAAATCGGTAAAAGGTGCAAGAAACGACAGCATCGGCGGCTCAAAACAAGATACATTGTATAACGCCATGCACAAGCTGAGCGTAAAAATGGTGGTCGGTGATTTCAACGGCGACAATATAGATGATCTTGCCGTGCTTTCGTATTTCCATGTAAACTGCATAACGAGCGACAACAAAAATGTATACCGCCCGCAGGTAAAAATTAAATACGGCGGCACTATGCCGAAGGAAGGCTCTTTTATCGATCAGAAAGCAGATGAATCTTTCTATGTCTGCCCCGAGGGCAAGCTCTCCGATGGAGAAGTACAGTCGTCAAGTAGTATGAACGCCTGCAATATAACGGCAGGTGACATCAACAATGACGGTTACGACGACCTTGTTGTTGCAGGTATTAAGGCTGAAATCGAAGGTTACGGTGAAACAGATGAAAGCTATCTTGCCTATACAACGCTTCTGAACAACAAAAACAATGGCTTTATTCAATCTGATTACAAAACCATGTCAACAAACGAGTGGACATATAAAAGCACCGATGGTGAAGACATTGTTTCTCCTTTAGCGGTGGAGGCGGTTGCTTATAACGGAGCCAGTGCCGCAGATTTTATCTTTATCAACGGCACGCTGTATACATACAACACCGCTACCGGCGAATTAAACACGGTTGCCTCCCAGGGCTATAAAATGAGCGGCTTTCAATTTGACGGTGCGCTCGGCGGGCACGAAGAATTCATCCGCTCGGTTGCTGTAGGTAATTTTGACGGCAACAATGCCGGCAGAGAGCAAATCGTATTTGTGACTTCCTGCCGGGACGGAGACGATACTTATTCTTTCAAAAAAGGTTTGATTTCCGCCACTTATAACGATACTGCCGCCGATTACGGCGCGGCTACCGGCTTTAAAACAACACTCTCCGATTGGGGTCCGAACAAAGCAGACGGCGGTTATAAGGGCGGCGGTGCACAGGTACTGCTGACTGCCTGCGACCGTGACCAGGACGGCGTTATCGCACGATATAAGGGCGTGAGCTACGCCTACAGCGACCCCGAGGTCAAGGCAGTTATGCAGGCGGCGCCCTACTTTGCGGCACTGGGCGATTCGGCAAATAACGAGACCGACTATACCATAACCGAAAGCTACGAGCTGGAGCAGTCCTCTTCAAAAAATGTTTCCTACAGCGTGGGTATGTCCTACAGCTACGGCGGACTGTTTGCGCCTTTTGAGTTGGAGATCTCTGCCGGCTATTCTCTTGAATGGAGCAAGAGCTTTTCCGAAGCACTTGAAACCGAATACGTCATGACCGTCAAGGCACAGGCATATAACACGGCACTGGTTGCAAGAACGCCGGTATTCATTTACTGCTATGAGGTGCTGGATGAAAACGGCAAGTGGTCGGACGAGACGGCAATAAGCCTGTCTATCCCACAGCAGCCGGTGTATCAGCAGATGAGCATTGACGACTACAACAGCTTTGCTGAAGAATACAACTCCTATATGGAGAAAAAGGGCAATCGCGCCATCACCAAGGAGTCGGATAAGACCTCCAAAGATGAAGCCTGCTACTACCGTCTTGAAAAAATCAACGAAGCGGAAAACTGGCTGGACGGCAACGAGGGCAACCCCTATATGTACAATCAGTTGGGCTGGGGCGCATACAGTGAAATCGGCGCAGAGCAGCTCAGCCAGAATACCATCCGCCTCGGCTATGCGGGAGGTCTGAATGAGGTCTCCTATTCCAAGAGCAATATCAAATCGGTCTCCGAGGATATTTCTCACGGATTTTACTTCAACTTCTCCATCAGCTTCGGCGTGTTCGGAGATGGCATACTGTTCTCGCACGATATAGGCTTTGAAACCAGTCTGAGCTATAGCAACGGTTCGGGCGTTTCGACCACCAAAACCTCCTCGCAGGGATGCATCGGTGCGGTAAACGATATTGACGGTCCGGCACTTGCCGAGGAAGGAATCCCCGCAAGTATTTACACACAGTATACCTTTGACTGGACGCTGGGACAGTGGTTCCGTCACCTCTATGGTGAGGAAGGCAACAAGACTGTCTTTATCGGCTACAGCCTGTCAAATGTCAGCACACCCGCTCCTGCGGTAGATGATCTGGAGGCTGAACTGTTCGCAGATGATGCGGTTCGCCTTACCTGGTCTCAGCCCGACAAGACTCCGGGCTGGCCGGAGGTGGAGGGCTACTATGTGTACAGCGTGGAAAACGGCGAGTATACGAAAATTTCCGATCTGCTCTCCGCCGACACGACCTCCTATGACATTGAAAACATAAAAACCAACACCGACTTTAGCTTTGTTGTTACCTCCGTTTGCAAGATGGACGGCAAAGAAAAGGAGAGCGCATGGTCGAATATTGCCGAGGTCACCACGGCAAAGAGAGATTATAAGGTAAACTACTCGGTGGATAACAAAAATGCCGCCGACATCAAGGTGCGCCATCTCGGTAATGTTGAGATCAAGTCGGGAGATGAGATAAGCGAGAGCGAGATCATCAAGGTAAAGGTTACTCCGAAAAGCGGACAGTATGAGCTTGTGTCCCTGACCCTCGACAACGGCGGAGAATCAATGATATTCACGCCGGAAGCAGACGGAACTATTGAATGTGCCTTTACCCTGAACGGTGAAGCCAATATGCGTGTTTCCACCAAGCGAGCAATAAATTCCACTCAGATCACATTTACCGATACCTACACGGCAGACGGCACGGTGATTGGTACGGTCAGCGCGGCGGTGGGCGATGTTCCTCTGAATGCCCCCGGCGGCACGGTTACCGATAATGTGACCTTTACCGCCGTACCCGGCAAGGGCTACGGACTGAAATCATGGAAAATTACCGACGCAAGTGGCACCACCGAAACTATAGACGCGGCAGGCTCTAACAGCTATACATTGGGGCTTGCTTCCGAAAAATACACAGTCGAGGCAGAATTCGTAAGTCTTTCTGAAATCGGCAGGCTTGTAAAGGTCAATCTCCCGGCAGAGGGCGGTACGGTGGAAATCACCGATGCAAACGGCGACAGCGTTACTCTGAATGAGAATAACAGCGTGTATGTTCCTGTAAATTCCAAGCTGACCTTCACCGTCATGACGGACGCGGGCTGCAAGTTCCGCGCATGGACGGATGACGCCGAGGGACAAAGCGGCGAAAGCTTCACTATGACTATTACAAAGGACACTGAGATCGGTGCAGAATTTGATGTTCCTGTTCGTTTAAAGCTGACCTATTCTGCCGCAAGCGGTGAACAGACCGGTGCCGTGGTGACCAAGCAGGGCTATCAGTCAGGCGCAGGCATTCCCGTCGGCACGAAAATTACTCTTACTGCACAGGCAGCGGAAAATTACCGCGTGCAGAAGCTCGTCATTACCCGTGGCGGCAAGGTTGACACCGTAACGATCGACGACAAGCTGTACAGCCAGTATGATTATGAGCTTGTTGTGGACGCCGAAACCGACATTCAGGTGTATTTCACCGAAATCGAGCAATATACGGTTACGGTGGATAACCCGAAGCACGCAGATATGACAATCAAAAACGGTGACAAAGATTTCGTAAGCGGCAAAACCGTCCGTTACGGCGATGAAATCATCGTAACGGTCAAGCCGAATGAAAACTACCACCTTGCGGACGCGGCTTCTTGGAGCGACAACGGCGACGGCAGCTATACCTATAAAACCGGCGCAATCAAGGCGGATACCAATATCTCGGTGAAAATCGAGGAGATACCGGAATATACGGTCACATTCCCCACAACTATTGATGGCTGTATCCTTTCGGTTAAAAACGATAAAGAAAAGATTTCAAGCGGTGACAAGCTTCGTGAGGGAACACGGCTTACAGCAACCGTGACACTTGACCCGACCTTTATTCTCAAGGGCTGGTACATCGGCGGAGAGCTGCTTTCCGAAACAAACAAAAACGAAATAACATTTACTGTAGACAGCGATATACTCCTTACTGTTATTGTGACAGATGTAAAGGGTGATACAGGCGACCAAGGCGACAAGGGTGATACTGGCGCTACAGGTGTAGGCGTTAAGTCGGTAACTATCGACGAGGACGGAAATCTTATTATCACACTGACCGATGACACCGTGCATAATGCAGGCAAGGTAACAGGAGATAAAGGTGAACAGGGCAATCAAGGCGATAAGGGTGACAAAGGCGACAAGGGAGATACAGGCATAGGCGTTAAGTCGGTAGCGATAGATGATGACGGAAACCTCATAATCACTCTGACTGACGACACTGTGCATAATGCAGGCAAGGTAAACGCAAGCAACGGTGAAAACGGTAGAAACGGTGCTGACGGAGTCGGCATTGAGAATGCTGTTGTTGACGAAAACGGCAACCTTATCATTACACTGTCAGACGGTACTGTACACAACCTCGGCAAAGTCACCGGAGAAAAAGGTGACGCAGGAAAGGACGGTCAAGACGGTTCAAACGGCAACGGAATACAATCGGCTGAAATTGATGCCGACGGCAATCTGATTATCACGTTTACCGATGGCGTTGTTACCAATCTCGGTAAAATCGTCGGCACTGACGGCAAGAACGGTACGGACGGAAAAGACGGTAAGGACGGTGCTGACGGTAAAGACGGCATCGGAATCAAGGGTTGCCGTATTGACGATGACGGCAACCTGATACTGACGCTGACCGACAACACAACGCTGGACGCGGGCAATATTTCCGCGATCAGCGACAGCGTTAATGTTTCCAAGCCGCTTGCCACTGCGGCAGTATCCGTTGCAGGCACATCACTGCTCTGGAATGTCGTGAGCGTTGCAATCAGTATCATAAGAAAGAAAAAATTGGTCTGAGCGTAATTGAGGCTTCCGGTGAAGCAGCATATCGTGTACGATAAGAAAATATGAAGGAACACCGCCGCACAGAGAGTAGCTTCTCTATGCGGCGGTGTTTACTGTTTGATTTTATTGAGATGGCATTGATTTTTAGTAGAGCGATCGTTTTATTGCCTCACTTTAACCTTAGTACCATTGTAGAATTCAAAGGTTATCTCGCTGTTCCTGTGTACGATTGCTTTCTCTACCATCACAGTCCATAAGGTGTCGTTCCACTCGCTCAATACGGTCGGTTGTTTTTTCAGGGTTCGTATGTAAAGTGCCATCGCCTTATCTTTTTGACTGCGGAGAGTACGGAGGTTTTGCAGGCGTTCCAGTTCCGCTGCCGCTGTTTCGTACCGTTTAGTAAGTGCTTCATACTTTTTCAAGTACGCTTCCTGCGATTGTGCGGTGACTGCATTATCCTTAACTGCAGCCTTGACAAGTTCGGCAACAATCTGCGTTTCCTCAAACTGACGCTCAATATCAGCGTCAAGCGACTTGAAATCGGTCAGCTTTTTACGCATTATTTCGCAGTCCTCGATGATTTGCTTTCTATTTCCCATCATCTGGTTATAGGCTTTTATGAAGAGCTGCTGTACGGTTTCCGTATCCACAGTTGGCGTCAGACAGCGTTCACCGCCTTTGAATTTATTGTTGCACTGCCAAACGGTGCGACGGTAGCAATCTGTGGAATGCCAGACCTTTGAGCCAAAGAATCCGCCGCAGTCCTCACAGACTAGCTTTGCCGAGAAAATGCTCTTCCCGCTGTATGCGTTGCCGAGTGCTTTTCGTCTGGCAAATTCAGCTTGAACATGATCCCACTCGTCTGGTTCAATAATGGCGGGGTGGCTGCTCTCAACATAATACTGCGGCACCTCGCCTTCATTTTGCTTTGTTTTCTTTTGCAGAAAATCTACTGTAAAAGACTTTTGGAGAAGTGCGTCACCCTTGTATTTTTCATTTGTCAGAATACTGGTAACTGTGGTTTTGCTCCACTTTGCCTTACCGCTTGGTGACGGTATTTCCAAGTCCTCAAGATACCTGCAAATTCCTGCTTGGGTTTTGCCGTCAAGAAATAATCTGTAAATTAGCCTGACAACGGAGGCTTCTTCCTCGACAATGGCAGGGCGTCCGTCCTCGCCCTTTTTATAACCGAGGAAATGCTTATATGCCAAATGAATCTTGCCGTCAGCGAAACTCTTGCGCTGACCCCAAGTAATGTTTTCGGAAATACTACGGCTTTCTTCCTGCGCCAGTGAGGACATAATGGTTATGAGCAGTTCACCCTTGCCGTCAAAGGTATAAATACCCTCCTTTTCAAAATAGCACTCCACGCCGTTCTCTTTCAGCTTTCGGATTGTCACAAGGCTGTCCACGGTGTTCCTTGCAAATCTGCTGACCGATTTGGTAACAATAAGGTCAATTTTGCCTGCTAATGCATCGGAAATCATCTCCTTGAAGCCATCGCGGTGCTTGGTGTTACAGCCGCTTATACCCTCGTCTGTATAGACCTTTACGAAATCCCATTCAAGCTTTGACTGAATGAATTTTGTGTAGTAGTCCACTTGTGCTTCGTAGCTTGTGAATTGCTCATCGCTGTCGGTGGAAACACGGGCGTACCCGGCGACCCGCCTTTTCTGCGTGGTTTCTTTTGGCAAGTGCGTCAGCGGATTTATGGTTGCAGGAATCATGGTAACTTTAGGCATTGTGCTTATTCCTCTCTAATGCTTTTTGATTGGCGGCTGCTTTCATTTCTTCTGTCCAGCTTTCGCTGCGTGAGCGGTCTTTCCATTTTCGTGTAACTTCCGAACCATCCCGAAAGCGGAAAATCAGAACATTTTCGTTGCAAACCACGATTTTCTGTATGCGGCTTCGCAGCTGTTCACCGGTGAAATCTGCCTTGCCTAAGACTTCGGCTGTTACCTGCTGAAGAATAGGTTCCGGTATCTGCTTAGACGCACAGGCGGATTTCCCCAAAGAATTGAATGTATTGCAGACCCATACAGGACCCGATTTTGTAACCTTTCGTCGGTAATTTTTGCCGCAGTTATCGCACACCATAAAGCTTGAAAAGGGATATGTTTTCTTTGACACAGACTTCTTGTTAAACCGAGCCGACCGCCTTGACTTTTCCTCTTGAACAGCTTGAAAAGTTTCTTCGTCAACAATGGCTTCGTGACTTTCTTCAGCAAGGTACTTCGGAAGTTCGCCGTTATTGAAGATTTTCCGTTTAGTGATATGGTTTTCACGGAATGTCTTTTGCAGCAACAGATTACCCGTATAGGTGTGATTGCTAAGTATTCGTGAAACTGCGGACTGATTCCATTTACCGCCAAACCGTGACGGAACACCTTCCTCATTCAAGCGTTTTGCAATAAGCTGGTAGCCGCTGCCCGAAAGGTATTCATTATAAATACGGCGGACAATTTCAGCTTCCTTTGGAACAATAACATAATGATTATTTTCCATGCGATACCCCATTAAAGTCCTATCCCATGGAATACCGGATTCAAAACTACGCTTAATTCGCCACTTCTGATTTTCGCTTGCGGAACGGCTTTCTTCCTGTGCGTATGAAGCAAGAATCGTCATCATCAATTCTCCGTCACCGCTCATTGTATGAATGTTCTGCTCTTCAAAATAAATATCCACCCCCAGGGCTTTGAATTCACGGACAGTCTGTAACAACGTGACTGTGTTTCGTGCAAAACGGGAGATGGATTTTGTAATCACCATATCGATTTTACTGGCACGGCATTCTGCTACCAAATTCTGAAAACCTGCTCTTGAATCCTTGGTGCCTGTCTTGGCTTCATCTGCATATACTCCTGCATAAAGCCATTCGCCGTGGCTTTGGATAAGGTCGCTGTAATAGCTGACCTGCGCTGACAGCGAGTGAAGCATAGCGTCTTTCCCACTGGAAACACGGGCATAAGCGGCAACTCTCTTTTTCCGCTCCAATTTTGGTGGTTTTGATACGATGGTTATTTTTTTTGACATTACGTCACCTCCTTGCAGTGTGACATATTACTTCTAAAACCATCATATATCAAGTCGATTCCGCAATATAAACTACACGAAGATATACCGTATTTTTCGGTCATAATTGTATCAATAGCGGTATAATCATCAGAGGTTAAAATCCCCATCGACATCATCTGTTTTGCCTGGAGCATTGAAGCGAGATAGCTTTCTAACCGCACTCTATAAGCGTTACTCATTACGTCCACACTTCTTTCCAAAGCGTCCGGCTATGTAGCAGCCATGAGAGCAATATTTTCTGTGACTATTCCCATAAGCGGTGAAATACCGCCCACAGCAAGCGCAGGTAAACTCATACACTGCCTTTTTGGTGATACACTCCGGGTGTTCCTTCCACCACGCATTACGGCAAGAATCCGAGCAGAACTTTTTCGGTTTCTGTTTAGGAACAACCTTTATCATTTTTCCGCACTGTTTGCAGGCAATGGTGTTCTTAGCCTTGCCGTCAAGACCATTACGCCGACAGAACGAGCGCACTGTATTATCTGAAATACCAAGGATTTTTCCTATTTTAATATATCCTGCTCCTTGCAGACGCATTGTTCGTATCTGATTCCTTTGCTGATTTGTCATAAAATTTTCCTCCAGTCTGAGATTACCTCAGTATCAACTGGAAGAAACTCAGCTTTCCGGTCCGCAAAAAATAATGCCCACCAAGGAAATCTATCCAAGGTGGGCATTGCTGCTGTATAAAATTAAGTTTTATCAGAGCATTTCGTTTACACGCTTCTGCACAGCAAAATAGTCATATCCTGCCGCAGTGAGTTTCTCCTTGCGTTCAGCGCCGTTGCCCCATTCGCCACGAATAACCTCGTTTGCAATCTCGTCAACGGTTTTCTTGTTGAGTATTTCGTTCACTCTTTTCTGAACCGCATTGTAGTCGTATCCGGCGGCGGTGAGCAGCCTTTCACGCTCAGCACCGTTATCCCACTTGCTGGCAAGAACCTCGTCAGCAAGCTGATCTATAGTTTTCTCGACAGGCTTTTTCTTGCCGTAATCGGTAAAGCAGATATCACCGTCAACATCGTATCCGCCTATTCTGTCTAGCCCCCACTGCCACATTGTCTGACAATAGTTGTACTTTGACGGACAGTCGGGGCTGTTAGTCCAGTGAGCAAGCCAGATGTCGTACCTGCCGACAATCTTGCTCTTGTCGTAATAGTTCTCCATAAAAGACGGATTTGCGTAAATTCCAGGCTTGAATCCCGCCTGACTTATCTTTTCACAGAAAGCAATAGCCATCTTTGTGCGTGTGTCCGTGTTCAAACCGCTAATCTGCTTTTTCTCTTCCATGTCGAAGAATACGGGATATGTCGGAGATAAGTTCTTGATTACCTCAATGCACTTTTCAGCCTCTGTCAGTGCCTGCTCAACGCTCATTGCATAGCTGTACCAGTAAAATCCGTAGTCAATGCTGTGTTTCTTGCAGTCCGCCACGAACTTATCCATAGTAACATCTTTCTTGGTGGAAAACCCCGCACGGATAATTGCGAACTTCACGCCCGCCTGTTTCAGCGCAGGAAAGCTAATGCCCTCCTGACAGTAGCTTAAATCAACACCTTTAATCTTCATCATTGTCCTCCTTTTCCGAGCGCTTATGCAGCTGCTCCAGTATGTCTTTCAGCTTCTTCGGAACAGGCAAACCCAGGTGCGCGGCGTTCTCAAGCAGCGAAATACCCTCGTTCGACAGATAGAAGAATATCACCGCAGTGCGCAGAACAGAGCCTGCCCCAATAACCCGAGTATCAAGAATATGCCCGCCGCCGACCAGAGCGAAGATAAGCACCTTTCTGCATATTCCCTTGAACCCGACTGCGCTTGACAGCTTCTTGTCCGATATAGCGCACATCACTCCGGTTATGTAGTCGATAACCACAAACGCAATAAGCGCATAGAGCAGCCCGTCACTCCCTCCGAGGAACCAGCCGAGCCACCCGCCGACCGCCGTAAAAATAAGCTGAATTGTGTTCCAGAATTCTCTCATAATAAACCCTCCAATCATTCGTCAACGATATCGTAAGTTATTTTCATGACCTGCCCGTCCAGCTTTCGCACCGGCTCAGACAGGTTGTTTATTGTGGTAAGACACAGCTTGCATATCTCAAGCGCAAAGCCGAAGAAATGCTGACTGCCGGTTGAATGCGGATAGTACGGCAGAATATACAGCGGTAGGTTCAGTCCGTCCGTCTTGATGAGGTTTGCATATGAATACATCAAACTCGAGCCGTATGTAGGCGCAGAAAAGCGCATTCTGTACCAACCATACCCGTCATCCTTCTTTATTACTTCAAGCACTATAAGCGAATACTGAACATTACAGCTGTCACATACAAGCAAAGGTGTATTTGTTGCTTCATCGACATAGAACCCCCAGAAGCTCGCCGAAGTCATGTTGGATAGCGTCCCATAGGCAATATACTGAAGTATCTCTCCCGTGGATTTGCCATCCTTGGTGAATACACGAAACTGTCCAAAATTATTTGTACTGCTTGCTTCTTTTCCGTCTATCAGCGGATATTTTGTAATGACGAAGTACTTATCGTCCCATTCAAATGCGCTCAGCGAATTGCAGTGATCGCCGTTCACACCCGCGCCGTAAAACCATCTGTAACTTCCCGAAACCCCCGAAGCGTATACATTATTGATACCAACTCCGTAATTTTGCAAAGGCACATCGGTTTCAATTACCTTTTTGGAAACCCGCTCATAAGTGTCCAGGTCAAAAATGTAATGATGAATATGTTGGAGCGCGGTTGCAACAATGTGTATCTTGTCCCCAATCACATAGGGGAAGAACGCCAGCCACTGAGGATCACTTTCCCAGTCGCTCTTTAGCTTCTCAATTTCTTCCGCAGGTAGGTTTTTCACATTGCTCGTGTTACAATCGTAATAATAACTGCCATGATGATAGCTGTTATCATAGGTTGAATTGGGAATACGCTCCGCCGCCGGAAACAGCTCTATGACTTTCTTCACGCTTATAATGCCGCAGAACGGCTTTTCCGTGCTTACGCTTATCGACATGGGGTCAAACATAACGACCTCGTAAATACACCCGTCATGGATATGCTTACCGAGAAGCCGCACATTTCCATTCGTCAGTCTGCCCATGTAAAACCACTTGAAAACCCCGCAGTTGAACTGCGAATCCGGAATATACCGCCCGACAATAGTGTGATACGCCTGCCTGAACGAATCCAAAGAACTGCTGTTAAGGTCAGTGCCTCCGCAGGACAAATTCCAGTAGGAATGGTGCATTCCGTTTGTGCCGCCGTCCTTGGTGGTAAGGCAGATACAGCTGATTTCGCCGTTTGCCTTATCCGAAGCAAAGTCCCACACATGGCGGTAGCCCTTGCCGTTCTCAATGCGGCCGCTTTCATTAGCGTTGTAAGTGCCGATGCTTGTGTCCGTGTTCGTGTTGGCGATTCCTGCGTGACCTATTTCCTCGTTCGTCCACGGTAGCATCATATTGTTGCCGTCCTCGGGGATTTTGTCACGGCAGACTATAACCCCACGGAACGCTGTATCGGCAATGTTTCCCACGAAATCACGCAGCATATTGAAGCTGCGGTCGTTGTCGGAATCCATGCCGATTTCAATGTAGTCCGGCGGGTTGAGAATCGTGTCAACGGCATTCGTAATCATGTTTTCCTCATGGATTTCACGGACTACCTCGCCCGTCTTTTCATCAAAAAGCTGAATGGTCGCTTTACCTTTAATCATTACTGTTCCTCCTCATACGGTGTGTAAATAAACGATGTCTGGAAACTGTTACACGGCGCGTTATTCAGCACATCGGTCAGATTTCCGACATCTCCGTCATACAGCAGCGTAATGCTCTGAACGCTGTCTTTCATCACAGAACTGCCGAACGCAAGCCAAATCATACTGCCGAAATCACCAACGCCGAAATCGGCGGAAATCGGCTGTAAACGCACAGTTTCGTGTTCAGTAGTGACTATCATTGTGAATGCCGTTGTTTCAATGCGCTCTGCCTTGACGGGATTTCGCAGCTCAAGATACAGTTTTCTGTTCGATACGTTCACCACTGTTATGGGCGGCGGTGTGATTATCTTCGGACTCCATGCGTCGGGGAATACCGCTCTGATGGTGGGTTCAAGCGTTTTTCTGTCCCTCTCACGTTTAGTGAAAACGGGCATAGGTTCAGTAAAAACAAACTTGTGCAATCTAAGTATCTCAAACAGCAGAGTATCCGATGTACGAACAAGCGCCTTTCTGACGGTTCGGCGCATAGTAAAATGGACCTCGTCCTCACGAGCTTCAATGTAACCGTCCCACGGGGTATCTCCGGCGAGATAAGCGCCCATTACATAGCCCCATGTCTGCATTTTCGGAAATTTACCCTCTGCGCCGTCAGCCGAAATCACACTCAGCGACATGGTGTTTTGACCGACCTCCGATGTAAACGGATAGGTGTAGGTCTTTGTGTGCGGACCCTCGCTGAAATACTCCTCATACCTCATGACCTCGTTTTCATTCTTTTTCAGAATAAACGCGAGAGTTCCTGCGGCTGAAATCACGAATTTAACAGTCGAGCAGAACGCCGCGTATGTCGCTTGAATCGCATTGTAAGTAATGCGGAACAGCCGCTGTGACTTCTCCGTAACCGAAATATCCGCGCTGTTTGTCGCAGTTTTCAGTTCCGCAGTGGATTCGCCAACGTCCTTACGTATCTCGTTCGTTTTCTGCTCCATCTGGTAGAGATTGTCCGAAATGCTCGGACGATAATCTCCGACCTCGATGGAAATCTCACGGCGGTTGTACGGATTGAAACTCATGGCGATTATGCGGGTGTTCACATTGAGGTTGAACGGGTGGAACACTATCTGCACATTGTCGCCGACCGAGAAATTGACGTTCTTGTAGAGCGTCAAACCGTAATTTGTGGTACCGGAACGGTTGTCGGTTTCCATTGTGAGGTCGGACACGTTTTTCCCGTCCATAATGCTGATGTAGTCCTGCGAACCTCTGTGGGAACGGATATTTATTTCCGCTCCGTTGTACTCGATTTCTCCTCCGCAGAGCGCAATTAGCTGCATAAGAGCCGCCCTGCGAGTACATTCTCGGTTGATTTTCAGCTTTATCGGGACGGTCGGGTCGCATATTCCTGCAGTCAGCGAAGTGCCTTGCAGCAAAGAAATAAGGCACTCACCGGGAGCGCCCTCGAAGTCAAATTCATTCAGCTTGTATTCATCGTTGTTAAGTTCGTAGGACTTGTGCTCGCACTCTACGGTGCAAATCGCAATGCCATTCGAAATGGATTTCGACACTTTCACCACATTAAAAAGGTAGTTCAGCGTGTCGCTTTTCAGTTGTACCTCCAGTCCCGTGAATATCTCCGAAGCCATCGAGGACATTACGGAAAATTGAAAGGTGCATTCTCCGTTCAAACTGTCGGTGAGAGATGCAGAAATCACCCGTGTAAACACACCTCGGACATTGCCGTTTTCGGTCACGATTATCTGTACCATCACACCGCCCCCGCATTTCTTACCGTTACCTTGTTCTGATTCCACTGAATTCTTGAAATGACCTTTGTCAGCGGAACTCCGTCAATGCTCAGCGGAATTGTGATGTCAAAAGCCTGCGCTTGACCTATGCCATTGAACCCCGAAACCGTGCCGTTCATATCCAAATCAAAATCGGACGGGATAGCGTTCTGCATACTCTTAGAAACGTCTTTCATCTCATCACCGAAGCCCTCGCCAAGCCCCTCAGCCATAAATCCGCCGAGATTTGCGAACAGCTTTGACGGCGAGTGTATTCCGAAGAAGTCCTTGATTCCGTCAACAATACCACCGAAAAAGCCGCTTATCTGATTCCAAAGCCATGCCCCTGCGTCAGAAATACCCTGCCACAGGCCTTTCAGAAGATTACCGCCGACTTCCGCCATCTTGCCGAAGTAGCTGCCGAATGCGTCCACTATTCCGGTTATGATTTGCGGAATCGCCTTGACTATCTCCACGATGATGGTCGGGAGGTTTTCAATCAGTGCGATAAACAGCTGGACGCCCGCCGCAACGAGCTGCGGAATCGCTCCGATAACTGCGTCGATAACGCTTGAAATAATCTGCGGAATAGCCGCGACAATGGTCGTGATGATTGTCGGCAGGTTCTGAACAAGCGCGATGAGCAGCTTGATTCCTGCTTCGATGATGAGCGGAATTGCGGAAATCAACGCCTTGATTATTCCGTCAATTATCTGCGGAATTACCTCCACGATCGCCGCGATGATGTCCGGCAGAGCCGTCACAAGCGCCGTCAGCAGCTGTATTCCCGCTTCGATTATCTGCGGTATCGCACCGATGAGAAAGTCCACGATTCCCGTGATTATCTGCGGCAGGGCTTCAATGAGGATCGGCAGTGAATCTAAAATGCCCTGCGCAAGTCCCGTCACAAGCTGTAAAGCTGCGTCCAGAATAAGCGGCAGGTTGTCCACAAGCGTTTTCACAATCTCCACGACAACTGCGACTATCTGCGGAACAAGCTGCGGAATCGTGTCCGCAATGCCCTTGATGAGCGACAGCAGAATATCCGCTCCCGCCGAAACTATCTGCGGCAGCAGTCCCACCAAAGCCGAAATAATCTCGGTCATAATTCTGGCAATGGTCGGAGTAAGTTCGGATATAGCCGAGAGAAGTCCGTCCGCAAGCGCCTTTATGATACCCGGAGCGCTTTCGAGGACTGCTCCTGCGATAGAGGTGATGAGTTCCGCAAACTGCGGAATTAGCGTTCGGATAGTGTCGATAACAGATGTAACGCTGTTTTTCAGTTCTTCTGACGCTTGCTCGTTGCCTGCGAGGAGATCTGCAAGTCCGTCTGTAATTTGCGTTATTCCCGGCAGAAGTTCTCCCACCATGCGATTTTTCAGACCGCCTGCGGTGTGCGACAGCTTGGTGAGGCTGTCCTCAAAAGCAGCGGAAGCCGCAACCGCTTCATTGCTCATAACCATGCCGTAGTCCTCGGCTTCCTGCTTCAGACGTTCGGTTTCCTCCACGCTTGTGTTTAGGACAGCCGCCATGTCTACGGCGGATTTTCCGAGGAGGTCGTTTGCGGCGGCGGTGCGCTCTGCGCCTGCTTCCATGCCTTGCAGAGCCGTGATTACCATGCTCAGCTGTTCGTCCTGAGATTTACCGTTCAGTTCCTCGATGGAAAGCCCGACAGCGGACAGCTTTTCGGCAGCGGAATCCGAACCGCCCGCCGCGTCAGTAATGACGGTGGACAGCTTTTTCATTCCCGTCTGGAGGTTGTTTACATCAGCGCCGCAGCGCTCGAACACATACCCCCACTTCTGATAGCTTTCGGCGCTTATGCCGATTTTCTGCGAGGTCTTGTCGATCTGGTCGCCCGCCGAGCCGACATCGTTCGCCATGTCCCACAGCTTTTTTCCTGCGGCAACGCAGGCTGTTCCGACCGCCGCTGCAGCAGCCCCGAGAGCCGCGCCGATTTTCTTTGCGGTATCTCCGAGTTTACTCAGCTTTCCGTCAGCGTCCTCGCTGGTGTCGGCGGCTTTCTTGACGGAGTTGGAGAAGACCTTGGCTTCATCTCCGGCTTCGTCAAAGCCCTTGTCAGCCTTTTCAAGGGCGGTGTTGTTGGAATTCAGTTCACGCTCCATGCCGTTCAGAGCCGCCTGCGCATTGTTCAGCTGTATCTGCCAGCTTTGTGTGCGGCGGTCGTTTTCGCCGAATGACTCGGCGGCATTGGCGAGAGCAGAACGTAGCGTTTCGATTTTCTGCTTCTGACTGTCGATTTCCTTGTTCAGAACCTCGCTGCGGGCGGTTAGGGCTTCGGTGGATTTATCGTTCTTATCAAACTGCGAATCCACCAGTTTCATTTCAGAGCCGAGGACCTTGAATGAATTATTGATTTCGGCGAGGGATTTCTTGAATTCACGCTCGCCCTCAAGACCTATTTTCAAGCCGAAATTTTCGGACATTCTGCGTCACCTCCTTGAAATGGGCATAAAAAAAGAGCCTTGCGGCTCGGGGAATATGAAAAAGGAGCAGCCGAGTGATATGCGCCCCCAAAGTTAGACACTTTTGGAGGTGCATATTTTTATGGGCAAGACGAGAAGAAAAAACAGGAAGTACTCGACAGAATTCAAACTAAATGTTATAATGGATATGCGGGAACATCATATGGGATATAGAGAAACGGCAAGGAAGTATAGCCTTGTACGGCAGTCGGAAGCCTCAGCAGCCAATATGGTTCAAAGGTGGGAACGCATATACTTAGAAGAAGGAGCCGAAGGTCTTATGAAAGAAAGACGAGGCAGAGCTTGTTCCGCTAGCGGAACAAGGAAAGGAAGACCGCCCAAGCTGGATAAAAATGTCGAGGAAGATTTAATTGCTGAAAACCAGCGTCTGCGAATGGAGATAGAGTACTTAAAAAAACTGAGTGCCTTAGTTCTTGCGGACGAGCAAAAGAACGGGAAAAGGCAGAAATAATTTCTGAACTAAGGCAAAGATATCCGTTGAAAGACCTGCTGCAAATATCGGGAATGGCTCGCAGCACATTCTATTACTATCTGAGTCATCCCATTAAGGATAAATACGAATGTGAAAAGCAGGAGATAACAGCAATATTCAATGACAACAAGGGCAGATATGGCTACCGGAGAGTTCTGATGATAATGCGAAAAAAGGGATATATCATCAACCACAAAACTATCTTAAAGCTGATGAAGATGCTCGGTTTGAAAGGTAAGCAACGTAAAAACGGAAAATACAACTCTTACAAGGGCGAAATCGGAAAAATTGCAGACAATTTGTTAAAGCGGGATTTCAATGCAGAAAAACCATTTGAGAAGCTGACGACAGATGTAACTCAATTCAAGGTTTGCGATACAAAGGTTTACCTGTCTCCTGTAATGGATCTATTCAACCGAGAGGTTATTTCCTACTCCATTTCATTAAGTCCTAATCTGGAACAAGTCAGAGAAATGCTCGATGGATTGTTCAGCAAACTACCTGATGGTGCAGCTCCGTTGTTCCATTCAGACCAAGGGTGGCAGTACCAACACGCAGAATACCAACGCCTATTAGCTGAACATAACATTAAGCAAAGTATGTCCAGAAAAGGAAACTGTATGGACAACGGTGCAATGGAAAACTTCTTCGGCGGACTTAAGGTCGAGATGTTTTACGGCGAAAAATTTGAAAGCGTTAATGCTTTCATTGATGCGTTGAAGAATTACATTCACTACTACAACAATGAAAGAATTTCCATTAAACTAAAAGGAATGAGCCCGGTTCAATACCGAACTCATTTTCATATCATTTAATACATTTTGTCTAAACTTTGGGGGGCACCTCAGAGTGGTTGCTCCTTTATTGTGTTAAAGTGCTCGATAAATTGGAATTTGATGAACTGTTTTATAAATTCATTTCGAGTTCCAAACATTTCCACTCTTCGCCGAGTACAACATATTTCTCTGTTTCTTCTAAAACAATATCCTTAAAGCCAACAGCTTTATAACAGTAATAGGCAGACTCATTATTTTCAAATACACCTAAAGAAATTTTTTTTGCACCAAAGATTTCTTTTGCAAACTTTGTTCCCAACTGAAGCATTGCTTTCCCATATCCTTTTCCACGCTTCTCAGGGTCTACTACTACAAAACCAAATCGCAACTCATCAAAGCTTTCTGTTGGTCTTCTCATTGTAAAAAAACCTACCACCTCATCATCGTCAATAGCTGTAAATGCCATAAGATTATTCACAAATCCGAATTGTTCCTTGGTTATAGGATATTCACCTAAAACACCAGCTGACCACTTGTAAAAAGCTTTTTCATCGTTGCTCCAAGAAAGAATTTTATCCGCATCACTTACATTGTAAGGTCTTAATCTTATCATTTTATGTTGCCTCCCAAAATTCCGATTTATCGGGCAGATTAACCGCCCTCACAGACTCATTATACCACACAATACCACTTTTTTCAACCACTTTTCCAATCAAATCCCCATCGGCACAACCTCATCAATATCCGCTTCACGCTTAGGCTTGGAGATCCCCATAAACTGCTTATGACACTCCCACAGATCCATCAGAAAACCAAACGGCATAAGCCACACCTCTTCCGAAGCGAGGTGCAGCTGCGCCGTTCCGTAATAGAACAGCCGTGTGAATAATTCTGCGTCGTTCACCCGGCTGTTGCTGCGTTTTTTGAGATATCCTCGCTCTCGACATTTCGCTTCGTGCCTTTCAGCATAGCTTCGGTGATAGCGTCCTTGTACTCGGCAAGCTCGCCGGGGGAGGTCAGAAGTTCCACTGTTTCCTCGGTGAGAAGCGGCTTTTTATCGCTGTTTCTTAGATTGTAGATTTCAATGCTCTGATTGCAAAGCAGAGTTATCAGCCAGATTATCTCGTCTAGAACCATCTCCATATTCTCGGACTTCATCAGCTTATCGCCAAGATTGTCCAGACCGCCGTAACGGTTGGAAATAGCCTTTGTCGCTCTGGTGGTGAGAATCATTTCATACTTTTCACCGCCGATGGTTATTAAAGAACTGCGTTCATTCGTCATTGCTCATACCTCCGTTACTTGCCTGTTTCAGCAGGCTTTGCCGTGAATGTTGGTTCATACACAGACTTGTACCAACCAGTGATTACGCTGTCCGGAACGTTCTTTTCTCCCTCGGTCGCTTCCGCTTTCCACGGGTGCTTTCCGTTCCCGTCCGGCTTGTTTCTGCGTAAAACCGTACCCTCAATGGTCGGTGTGGAAAACGTGATACTGTCGCCCTTTGTCGCAAGCGAGGTTGACGGAATACCGAACTTCACACGATAAAGCCAGAAGTATCGGTATTTTCCGTTGGACTTCTTTGCTCTGAAACCGATAGCCACGGGATTTCCGCCGTCCTCGCTGGTGGAAATGACCACGTTGTTGCTGTCAATTGTCGCTCCCGTCAGAATTGACGCGGCTTCGTTGCCTATATCGTCAATGCCGAGGGAGAGCGTTCCACTTTTGAACTCCTTGACGATTTCGGAAGCTCCGTCATCGGCGTACAGAGTGGCTTCGGCAAGTTCCACGGAGAGGTCAGCCGAGATAGCTTTCGCAAGCGAAGCGGGAGTTCCGTAGGTTTCGCCGCCGTCGCTGTCCTCGGTTATTTCAGCGTAGAACAGCTTGTCAAGACCTATTGTTGCCATTATATCTCCTCCATTTCGTAGTTTTTCGCCGTATCAACGGCGTAATGATGATAGCCCGTATCATCCTCATGACCGACATATTTTCGAGCGGTTATAGTAATATCCGCACTGATAAGGGCGCGTATAATTTTGCTTTTGGTCTGATTGTAGTTACCCTTGCTGAACAGTGAAATCCGCACTTCCTGCACATCAATTTCGGGCTTGTTGTCCGAATGAAGTTCAAAGCTGTCGTACAGCGGAGTGAATACCAGATATTCGTCCGGTGCCTTTCCAAAATACACAGAGGTCTGCGCCGGAATTTTCAGCTTTTTAGCTATCGCAGAGAGTTCCGAAAGCAAACTCACAGCCCCTCGACCTCCTTTTCAAACGCGGATTTCATGGCTTCCACACACTGCTTTTTCACAGCGGATTTCGCAGGTTTCAGAAACGGTTTCGCTGACTGACTGCTTGTGCCGTATTCGAGGATATTCGCTATTTTAGCGTTACTGCCGCCGTCCGTTCTCGGCTCGGAAAATCCGACTTTAATGTCATGATTGCCGTCCTTATCGACTCTAACGGGCGAAATCCCGAGGGAGCTTTCCAGTTCGCCTGTGGAGCGGGTTTTGCTTTTAGTTCCCGAGCCTACAACGGATTTCAGATTACTTTTGACCTTTGCGAGAGCGACCTCACCGCCCGCCTGCAATATCTTTTCGGCAATGCTGTCGGTCTGCGCTCCAAGCCGGGAAATTCTCGAAAGGAACTCATCGGGCATTTTCACATCAGCCTTAGCCACTCGGTTGCACCTCCTTTGCAAGCGCTTCAATATACATTCCTCTGCCTTTCACATCTTCGACAGAGGTTATCTCAAACACAGAACCATCGCATAACAGCCGCATATCTGTGGAGATTCTCACCCCCGGAATAGCGCGAAAACGGAACAGGTCGGTGGCTTCGGAAAAAGCGGCTCGGTTAGCCCATTTCTCGCTGCCATGCCGTCCCTCCCGATAGGCTCTGACTGTTGCTACAACAACATCGGTTTCCGTCTGAAAGCCCTCGTTATCGAGCGTGATTTGTTTTTGCGTTATCTGTATTTGCGTGTTCATCTTACCGAAACTCATATTTTCCACCGCCTGTCCAGTCGCAGCAGCATATTCACTGTATCCCACACCTGTTTCCCCGCCTGAACATTATCTCCGAAAAAGCCGCCTGTTGAACCGTCACGACTTTCAAAGAAATGCGAGGACAGCATTATTACCGCCTGCTCGGTTGTGGGTGGCATGGGATTATTCGTGTAATAGCCCTGCTCGATATGCTGATAGCTTTCGGCGTAGGAAACAGCGGCGGTGATGAACCCTTTTATGAGTTCATCGTCCGCCGTATGTTCAAGTATGAGGTTCTGCTTAACTTTCGTCAGAAGCTCGTCCATTCAATCACCATTTACGAACCGGAGCCGGCTTTCATCTTCAGAATCTGGACAGCTTCGGGAAGAATCAGTTTTCCGTCCACACGCTCCTTTGCGACAAAACCGACCATGCCGTTTCCTGCGTACAGTTCCTTGAGTTCCGCAAAAGAACGTGTGCCACGGTCGCCGATGTTGTAGTAGCTGAAGTCACCGAATGCGATTACTGGCTTTCCTGCGGCGATTGTGGGGACATACGGAGAGGTGTAGACCTCGTAGCCAAATAGCCTGTCGACCTCGCCCGCCTGGAGTGACGGCTGCCAGAGATACGCGCCGTTGTTATCCTTCAGCTTGCGGAGCGCCGAAATGGTCTGGTCGTTCATGATGAACTTTGCGTTCTTGCGGTACGGGCGCTTGAGGGAGTACACGAGATTGATTATCTCATCGGAAGTTATCGCAGTAGCGCTCGCCGCAGTTACAGCGACCTCGCCGCCCTTATCGGAGAAAAGTCCGAGAGGCTTGCCAACACCATCGCCGTTGAGGAAAGCGTCCTCCTCCGCATTGGAAAGCGCCTTTGCAAACTGGTCGATGATGTAATTTTCAAGACCGAAAGCGTTGTCATAGAGCAGCTCCTCAGTCACCTTAACCGCAACGTGCAGCTTGTGCGCGTCAAGATTTATCTGTGCAAAAGTAGCGTCCCCGAAAGACAGAGCGCCGCCCTCGTCAATCCACGCTGCGGCGGGCTTGGTGGCGGCAATGTTTATCTTGTGTTCGCCGCTGGTAGTGATGGTGTGACCCAGCTTTCGCATGATGTTCTCCTCGGTCAGAGTATCAATAAGGCGGCTGTCGTACTCCTCGGGAACAAGGTAACCGCCGTTAGCGTCAACACCCTCGGAAAGCACATCGGAAATCTGTCTGAAATTCGTGCGGAGAGCGTTCAGCATTGCCGCCTTGTACTCATCACTTGCTCTGCCGGACTTGGGCTTGTCACCATTCAGCGGCTTTCCAGTAAGCGGGACTGACGTAGGCTTGGAAAGCTGTGCGTCCATAGCCGCCATCTGCTCCATGCGCTCGATTTCAGCGCCGTAGTCCTTAATCTTCTGCTCCATTTCGGCATAAGAAGCCGCGTCCTCTGCGGACAGAAGTCCGTCCTTGTCGCGCTTGGTTTCAACGAAAGCCTTTGCAGCTTCCCACGCTTTGTTGCGCTTTTCGCGCAGTTCAATAATAGTCATGTGTTACCTCCAATTCTTGATTAAATCGAGCCGAGAAAATAAATCCTCGGCTTTGGTTTTTGGTGTGTTTATAGTAGGAATTTTGCATTTCTCCGCAAGCCTATCCATAAGAGAATTAACCACCTGCGCTTCTGAATACATCAGAGCGTTAGTGGGCTGTTCCTCCATAGGTTCTTCACGGGCAAGAATACCATCCGCAAAGCCGAGTTCCACCGCTTTGTTTGCGTTCATCCATGTTTCTGCGTCCATGAGGTGCGAGATTTTCGCGCGGCTCATTCCCGTTTTGATTTCATAAGCGTTCATAATGCTTTCCTTGACCTCGGCAAGCATATCTATCGCCTTGTGCATTTCTGCTGAATCGCCCATAGCTACCGTCATAGGGTTGTGTATCATCAGCATTGAAACAGGGGACATCAGCACCTTGTTTCCCGCCATCGCGATAACGCTTGCGGCACTCGCGGCGATACCGTCAATCTTCACGGTGACGTTGCCCTTGTAGTCCATCAGCATATTGTAGATTTGCGCTGCAGCAACGCAGTCGCCGCCGGGCGAGTTTATCCAGACGGTAATATCTCCGCTGCCGGACAGCAGTTCCTCCTTGAAAAGCTGCGGCGTGACATCATCGTCAAACCAACTCTCATCTGCTATAGTGCCGTTGAGGAACAGCGTTCTCTCCGTGGTCTGCTCCTGCGTTTCTTCGTTCTTCACTATCCTGTTCGTCCATTTCCAGAACTTCTTCATCGGAATTATCCTCCTTTCCACTCGTAGATGCGAAAATACCCGCATCGGCAAGTTTTGTCATATTGCCGTTTATGAGATAAAGGTCGCCGCCCTCCTCGGCGGGGATACGGTCGAGGTTTTCAAGCTCCCGAATGTCGTTTGCGGACATCCAGCCGTTCTGCCTTGCGGTAGCGTACCCGCTCATGCGGCTTGCGTAATCTCCTCGCAGCAGTCCGTCAACGTTGAATTTGATGAAATAATCCTGCTTCTCGCTTGGGGTGAGGAGGGAGCGCATCATGCTTTGCTCCCAACGCACAAGCCAGGGTTCGAGGGTGTATTTCACGAATTCAAGCGACTGCTGCTCGATATTAGAAAAGCTCGATTTTTCAAGGTCACCGACCATGTGCGGCGGCACTCTGAAAATTCGAGCTATCTCGTTTATCTGAAATTTTCGTGTTTCAAGGAACTGCGCCTGTTCTGGGGAAATACTGATGGGCGTGTATTTCATGCCTTCCTCAAGCACAGCAACCTTTCCGCTGTTGGAACTCCCGCCGAACTGCGACTGCCACGCCTCACGAACCTTTGTCGGGTCCTTTATTGTTCCCGGGTGTTCAAGTACGCCGCTTGGCGCTGCACCGTTCGCAAAGAACTTAGCGCCGAACTCCTCGGTCGCAATGGCAAGTCCGATTGCGTTCTTCGCCATTGCGATCGGCGAGTAGCCAACAAGCCCGTCAAACCCAAGTCCGGGGATATGCAGGACATCGCCCGGTGAAAGAATCACCTCATATTCCTTGCTGCGAATGGCTTCGTCAGAACCACGGTAGTATTTGTAGTACAACGTTCCGTTGGAATCACGGTCAACCGTCATTCGGTTTGGCATAAGCGGGTACAGAGCAATGACCTCGCCCTTTCCGTTGCGGATAATCTGCGCATATGCGTTGCCCCAGAGGAGCAGGTGCGTCATAAGCGTTTCACGGAAAACAAACGAGGTCATTTCGGGATTGGGTTCGTCGTGGAGCAGGCGGTACAAGGAGTGGGCGATTGCTTTCTCCTTACCTCCGTCCGAACGGTATTTGTAGACGTGCAGCGGTAATCCCGCCACAGCTTCCGACAGCACTCTAACACAGGAATACACGGCAGTCATCTGCATTGCGGAACGCTCGGTTACATTCTTTCCCGCCGTAGAACTTCCCGTAAAGAAACGGTAGGAACTGCCCGCTGTGCTGTTTTTAGGCTTGTCCCTTGATTTGAACAGCCCGGAAAAAATGCTCATGTTGTTTCACCTCTCATAAAAATAGCAGCCCTCTTTCGTCATACACACTCGCCCCACCGTCATTCCCGCAGCGGATAGCGCGGTCAAGAGCCATAATAGTAGCTACTGCTCCGTCAATCTTTTCTGTGGATTTTTCCTTGTCAGCCTTGATGTTTCCGGCTGGGTCGGTGCGAATGTAGATATTATCCATGTTCCAACGCAGAACCGGGTGACAACCGTGGGCAATTTTCTGTTCAAGCACCAGTTTCATCAGTTCCTTTGTCGGCGGGGACATATCCTTGAACCCCTGCCCGAACGGAACTACCGTAAATCCCATTCCCTCAAGGTTCTGAACCATCTGCACAGCGCCCCATCGGTCGAAAGCTATCTCTCGGATATTGAATCGCTCTCCGAGCCGTTCAATGAACTGCTCAATGAAACCGTAATGAACCACATTGCCCTCGGTGGTCTGCAAATAACCCTGTCGCTCCCACACATCGTAGGGGACATGGTCGCGGTTTACACGCAGGGTCAGATTATCCTCGGGAATCCAGAAATACGGCAGAATGATGTACTTATCCTTCTCGTCAAGCGGTGGGCAACACGATGTTGCGAAGCCGTCCCCCAAGCGCGGCACGGACGCCGCGCCACCAAGGGACGGCGGAAATACAAGAACAAAAGCTGTAATATCTGTTGTAGAAGAAAGGTCAAGCCCACCGTAGCAGACGCGCCCCTCCAGTTCGTCCTCATCAACGGAGAATGCGCACTTGTCCCATTTCTCCATCGGCATCCAACGAACCGCCTGTTTTACCCATTGGTTCAGGCGGAGTTGCCGAAAAGCGTTCTCCTCGCCCGGGTTTTGCTTTGCGGAATCGCAAGCGGCTTTGACCTTGTCGATACCGACCGTAATGTCAAGGCTTGGATTCGCTTTCTTCCACACTTTCGGGTTTGTCCAGTCATCGGATTCATCAGCACCGTAAATCACGGGATAAAAAGTAGGGTCGATTTTCCGACCCTCGATTATATCCTTGGCTTTCTGATGAGTTTCGTAGCAAATGCTGTGCGTGTCAGTTCCGGCTGTGGTGATTAGAAAATACAGCGGTTGCATTCTTGCGTCACCGGAGCCTTTACTGATGTGCGATAAAGAAGTAATAGAAGTGTAAAAAATTTTGCCGTTCCTATCCGGCACTTGCGCATTGTGTCGGATAGGTCGGGCGGTTATTCGGGCAAGTCCACCTTGCCAACAAAAGAATAATAAATCTCAATGTCCTGTCTGCGGGTCTTGTTCTCGTCATAGCTGCACTCATGCACAACGATTTTCTCTACAAACTCCCGCAGC
>OIZW01000636.1_pt1 | contig 29056 bp, 28 predicted proteins | sample 1588581 | NCBI WGS metagenome assembly OIZW01 (sample SAMN03283266) | human gut metagenome | biome: human-associated habitat; material: feces | host: Homo sapiens | place: USA | collected 2013 | reverse complement strand
GCCGCAGCAGACGGCGCAGGACGTAGCCGCGGCCTTCGTTGCTGGGAAGCACGCCGTCGGCGATCATGAAAGTGGAAGCGCGGATATGGTCGGTGATGACCCGCAGAGACACGTCCATCTTCACGCTCTGGCCGTAAGTCGCGCCGGTCAGCTCGGTGACCTTGTGGGTGATGTTCATGACGGTATCCACATCGAACAGGGAGTCCACGTCCTGACAGACCACCGCCAGACGCTCCAGACCCATGCCGGTGTCGATGTTCTTCTGGGCCAGCTCAGTATAGTTGCCGTGGCCGTCGTTGTCGAACTGGGAGAAGACGTTGTTCCAGACCTCCATGTAGCGGTCACAGTCGCAGCCGACGGTGCAGCCGGGCTTGCCGCAGCCGTACTTCTCGCCACGGTCGTAGTAAATTTCCGAGCAGGGGCCGCAGGGGCCGGAACCATGCTCCCAGAAGTTGTCCTCCTTGCCGAAGCGGAAAATACGCTCGGCGGGGACGCCCACTTCCTTGTTCCAAATCTCAAAGGCTTCGTCGTCGTTTTCGTAGATGGAAGGGTACAGCCGGTTCTCGTCCAGACCGACCACCTTGGTCAGGAACTCCCAGCTCCATGCAATGGCCTCGTGCTTGAAGTAATCGCCGAAGGAGAAGTTGCCCAGCATCTCGAAATAGGTGCCGTGGCGGGCGGTCTTGCCGATGTTCTCGATGTCGCCGGTGCGGATGCACTTCTGGCAGGTGCAGACCCGATGACGGGGCGGCTCCACCTCACCCTTGAAATAGGGCTTCATGGGCGCCATGCCGGAATTGATGAGCAGCAGAGACGCATCATTCTGGGGGATCAGAGAAAAGCTGGGCAGGCGCAGGTGACCCTTGCTTTCAAAGAAAGAAAGGAACATTTCGCGCAGTTCATTTACGCCGTAAGGCTTGGGATTCATTGGTTTCTACCTCCATAAAAATTGTCGGAGCTGAAAGCGAATTCTCCACTTCCAACTAAAAACGCCGCCCCCAAACAATAGGGGCGACGTAAATCGCGGTACCACCCTAATTCGCCTGAAAATCAGGCATCTTAGCTGCTCTGTAACGGGAGCGCCCGTCCCGGTCATCCCGGGCGACGCGGGAAATGGCTTGCGGGAGTTCATCCGGGGGCTTGCACCTTTTCCCCCTCGCTGAAGGACTACGTTTCCGCTTGGTTTCCGCAATGTCTTTCCATATCGTCGATATTTTATCACAAAAAGGGAAAAAGTCAAGGCTCATTTCCCATTTTTCCGGGCGGTTTCCCGGAAAAAGTCAAATTGTCTGTCCGGGAAACCGAAAACCTGCGGAACCGGCGGCTGCCGATTCCGCAGAGGTTTCCGAATCAGATTTTCTCCTCCAGCCAGCGGCGCATTTCCTCCCGGCCTTCCTCGCTCATGGGGAAGGTGCATTCGCCCTCCATGGTGCTTTTTTCATAGCAGTAAAGGCCGTGCCAGTACTCCACATGGATGGCGCTCTGGGCGAAATCCACCTCTTTCGGGTTCGCCATGACCACCTTCGGCTCTGCCCGGAAACGGAACAGCCCCTTGGAGCCGGTAAAGATGTTGTTCATGGCGAAGGTGTGCAGGGTGGGCAAAAACAGCTCTGCCATGCCCTTACTCCCGGGTCAGCTCTTCCATTTCATCCAGCAGCTCGCCGAACAGCGCCAGCGCCTGATTCACAGGCTCCGGGCTGGTCATATCCACGCCCGCGCCCTTCAGCAGATCAATGGGGGACTTGGAGCAGCCGCCGGAGAGGAAGCCGAGGTAATCCTTCACGGCCGGTGCGCCCTCCCGCAGGATACGGCGGGACAGGGCAATGGCGGCGGAATAGCCGGTGGCGTACTGGAAGACGTAGTAGTTGTAGTAGAAGTGGGGAATCCGCGCCCACTCCATGGCGATATTGTCGTCCACCACCATGTCCGGGCCGTAGTACAGCTCGTTCAGGCGCTTGTACTCGGCGCACAGGACGTCCGCCGTCAGGGTCTGTCCCTCAGCTGCCATCTTTCCGATGTTCAGCTCAAACTCGGCGAACATGGTCTGACGGTACAGCGTTCCCTTGAACTGGTCGAGGAAATGGTTGATGAGGTACGCCCGCTCCTTCTTATCCGTGGTCTTGCCCAGCAGATATTCCATCAGCAGCGCCTCGTTGCAGGTAGAGGCCACCTCTGCCACGAAGATCACGTAGTCCGCATCGATGGGGTTCTGGTGCTTGTTGGACAGGTAGGAGTGCAGAGCGTGACCCATCTCATGGGCCAGCGTGAACTGGCTGTCCAGCGTTCCGGTGTAGTTCAGCAGGACGTAGGGATGCACCACCGTCCCGGCGGAATACGCGCCGCTGCGCTTGCCCTCGTTCTGGTACACGTCGATCCAGCGGTGGTCGAAGCCGTTTTTCAGAATGGTGCGGTAATCGTCGCCCAGAGGCGCCAGCGCGTCGTAAACGGTCTGCTTGGCCTGCTCGTAGGGAATGTGCTTGTCCACATCTTTCAGCAGGGGGGTGTACACATCGTAGAAATGCAGCTCATCCACGCCCAGCAGCTTCTTGCGCAGGCGGACATAGCGGTGCATCTTGTCCATGTTCTGGTGAACCGTCTCAATGAGGTTCTTGTAAACGGAAGTGGGGACGTTGGTCGCGTCCAGAGACGCTTCAAAGGCCGTGTCGTATTTCCGCGCCTCGGCGAAGAATTTCAGCTGCTTGTTCTGGGCGTTGAGGATGGCGGCCGTGGTGGTCTTGAAGCTGGCCAGGGTGCCGTAAAGATTTTCATAGGCGCTCTGACGCAGCACCCGGTCGCTGCTCTCCTCCAGGCTGACGAAGGTTCCCTGGGTCAGGGGATGCTTATTTCCCTTGGCGTCCACGGCGTCGGGGAATTTCAGGTCTGCATCGGCGAGGGAGCCGTAAATGGTGTCGGGTGCCTGAGACATTTCGCCCGCCGACGCCAGCAGCTTTTCCTCCGCGGCGGAAAGGGTATGCGCCTTGCGGCGGCGCAGGTTGGTCAGGTAGCGGCGGTAACGCTCCAGCTTGGGGCACTCCGCGTAGAACTGCGCCAGCTTCTCGTCGGAAATCGCCATAATCTCCGGGGTATCAAAGCTGCACGCCGCGTTCAGTGCTACTGCAACACCCATAAATTTTCCTGCCATGGCCTGATAGGTGGCGTTCCGGGTATCCTCGTCCGCCCGGCGCATACAGTAGCTGCCCAGCAGATCTCCCTTGGCATTGATCTGCTCAAAGGCTTCCATGTAAGCATACAGCGTCTCGCCGCTCTCACCCAGATGTCCCGCGAAGGAAGCCAGCGTCTTCTGGCTCTCCGCCAGCGCCGCCAGTTCCGCTTCCCATGCTTCGTCGGTGGGGTACAGATCTTCAATGGCCCACTTGTCCTCTGCCGGGATCTGGTCGCGGCTGGGAATTTTTTTGATTTCTTCCATAATGAACCCTCCTGGTTTTTTCTGCTATTATACCACACTATCCAAAAAAATCAACGCCGCTTGCAAAGATCGGCAAATTATGCTAAAGTTAGCCTCGGTGATGCATATGAAGAAAAATCGCGTTCGTGGCAGTCTGAGTCTGCTGCTGGGTACAACCATTTGGGGCTTTGGCTTTATCGCCCAGAGCGTGGGCATGGATCACATCGGCCCCTTTACCTTTCAGGCCGTGCGGTGCCTGCTTGCCGTGCTGTTTCTGATTCTCTGCGCGTTTGTGCTGGATATCGGCAAATGCAGCTTCCGGGAATCTGCGGCAAAGTGGAAAAACCCGACGCTGTGGCGGGTGGGACTGATCTGCGGGTGCGCCCTGTTCGTCGCATCCAGCCTGCAGCAGATCGGCATTGTCTACACCGACGCCGGAAAGGCGGGGTTCATTACCGCCATGTACATCGTGCTGGTGCCGGTATTGGGGCTGTTTCTCGGGAAAAAGCCGCCCAAAACCACCGTTTTCAGCGTTGCGCTGGCGGTGGTGGGGCTGTACCTGCTCAGCTGCATGGGCGTTTCTCAGATCAACAAGGGCGACCTGTACCTGATGGGCTGCGCGCTGGCCTTTTCCGTGCAGATCACCTGCATCGACCGGCTGGCGGGGAACTTAGACGGTCTGCGCATGAACTGCATTCAGGCGCTGGTGGTTACGGTGCTTTCCGTGCCGTTCATTCTGCTGACGAAGGAAACCGTCGTTTTTTCTGACATTACCGCCTGCTGGTTCCCGCTGGTCTTTTCCGGCGTTCTGTCCATGGGCGTCGCCTATACGCTGCAAATCGTCGGGCAGCAGGGTCTGGAACCCACCACAGCGTCGTTAATTATGAGTCTGGAATCCGTCTTTGCCGCTCTGGGCGGCTGGCTGATCCTCCACCAGGCCATGACGCCTTGGGAACTGCTGGGCTGCGGTCTGGTGTTCGCCGGTGTGGTTCTTTCTCAGCTTCCTGTTGGGATTTTCGCGAAAAAGGCCTGAACAAACGCAAAATAGTGGGGCTGCCGCTGGCAGCCCCACATTTTTTGTTCACATCTCCTGACGGCCTTCCAAGGCTCTGGAAAGGGTTACCTCGTCGGCATATTCCAGCTGGCTGCCAACCGGCACGCCGTAGGCAAGCCGGGTCACCTTGACCTCCATGGGTCTCAGCAGGCGGGATATGTACATGGCCGTGGCTTCTCCCTCGGTGTCCGGGTTCGTCGCCATGATGACCTCCCGGACATCCCCCCCGGCTACCCGGCGGAGAAGCTCTTTGATCTTGATGTCGTCCTGCGACACATGGTTCAGGGGCGAAATAACGCCATGAAGCACATGGTAAACGCCCCGGAACTCCCGGCTGCGCTCCATGGCAATGACGTCCTTCGGCTCGGCCACAACGCATATGACGCTTTTGTCCCGGGTATCGTCATCGCAGATGGGGCAAACTTCCCGGTCGGTCAGATTCTGGCAGACCGGGCAGGTGTGTACCTGTTTTTTTGCCTCCAGAATGGCGTTGGAAAATTCCTCCGCATCCTCCATGGGCAGGCTCAGCACATGGAAAGCAAGTCTCTGCGCCGTTTTGCCGCCGATGCCCGGAAGCTTTGCAAACTGGTCGGCAAGATTTTGCAGCGCAGCGGGAAAAAACTGCATACTGACTCCTTAGAACAGGCCGCCCAGATTCAGGCCGCCGGTGAGACGGGACATGTTGTTCGCCGCTTCGGCGTCCGCCGCCCGCGTGGCTTCGTTGACAGCGGCAATGACCATATCCTGCAGCATTTCCACATCGTCGGGATCCACTGCCTCCGGCTTGATCTCGATGCCGACCAGTTCATGCTTGCCGTTGACGGTGGCCGTGACCATGCCGCCGCCGGATGCCGCCGTGAAGGTCTTGGCCTCCTGCTCTGCCTGCATCCTGAGCATTTCCTGCTGCATCTTCTGCGCCTGCTTCATCATAGCCGCCTGATTCATTCCGCCGGGCATACCCCGGAATCCGCCTTTTGCCATAATATGATTCTCCTATCTTGAAAAATTCACATGAAATTACCGTTTGATCGTTACAATATCGCTGTGCGCCCTGCCGAAACTCATCAGCTGCTCCATTCTGGGATTCGCGGCGGGCTTTTCCGACATGTCCACCGTCACCGCCTTCACCGGGCGGGACAGCATGGCCGCCGCCTTCCGGGAGACGACCTCCAGAATTTCCGGTCTGTCCAACATCTGCGCCGTAAAACCATTGCTGCACCGAAGCTCCAGCCTGTCCTCCACCAGCGCGCCCTGAACCGGCGCGTTGGGAGTCACCACAAAGAATCCCGAAACAGGGGGCTTCAGCTCCTTGCGAACCGCCGCCACCAGGTCCGACCAGAAGCCGACCGGGGCTTCGCTTTCCGCCACCGGCGGCGCGTCCTCTGCCGGGGGTGCGTCGGCATCATCCGGCATGGGCGGGCGGTCGTCGTCATAGGGTTCCTTCTCCGACGCGGCTTTCTCCGCCTTCACGGGAGCCGCCGGGACAAACGCACCGCTCTTCACCTGCTCTTCCAGCCGGGTGAGACGGGCGTTCAGTGCTTTGGTATCCAGACTCAGCTCCGGCTGGCACAGCTCCACAATGCACAGCTCTGCGTCCATGCGGCGGCTGGCGCTTCGGGTAAAACCGGCCATCGTCTCCTGAAGCCGCTCCATCATGCGAACCAGCTCGGCGCTGGTCAGGGCTTTTGTCAGCTCCAGCGCTTCCTTGTCCGACGCCACGCCGGAAAGCATGGTGATCCCGGCGTTTCCGGCGGTTTTCAGCACCAGAAGATCCCGGGTCAGGCAGGCCATTTCGTCCAGCATGGCGCTTAAGTCCTTGCCCTCGGTATAGAGCCGGTTGAACAGCTCCAAGGCGTTTTTCGTATCGTGGGCGGCAATATAGCCCATCATTTCCCCGCATTTCCGCTCCCCGGCAATGCCCAGACAGGCGTACACCCGCTCTGCCGTCAGCTCCCCCGTGGTCGCGGAGGCGCACTGGTCAAGCAGACTCAGGCCGTCCCGCATTCCGCCATCCGCCAGACGGGCGATCACTCGCGCCGCGCCGTCGTCAAGATCAATGTTCTCCTGATAAGCGACGTATTGCAGCCGCGCTGCGATGTCCTCCTGACTGATGCGCCGGAAGGAAAACCGCTGGCACCGGGACAGAATCGTCGCCGGAACCTTGTGCAACTCCGTGGTCGCGAGAATGAACAGCAGATGCTCCGGCGGCTCCTCGATGATCTTCAGCAGCGCGTTGAAGGCCGAAATGGAGAGCATATGCACCTCGTCGATGATATACACCCGCATTTTCACCTGAGACGGCGTATAAATGGCGTCGTCCCGCAGGTCGCGGACGTTGTCTACGCCGTTGTTGGACGCGGCGTCGATCTCCAGCACGTCCATGCAGGAGCCGGAATCGATGGCCTTGCAGGCTTCGCAGACGTTGCAGGGGTTACCGTGGTCGGGATTCAGGCAGTTGACCGCCTTCGCCAGAATCTTGGCGCAGCTGGTCTTGCCCGTGCCCCGGGAGCCGGTGAACAGATACGCATGGCTCATTTTCCCGGTCATGATCTGGGTTTTCAGGGTCTGCGTCACCGCCATCTGCCCGGAAACGTCGTCAAAGGTCTGGGGGCGGTATTTGCGGTATAACGCCTGATAAGCCGACATTGTGCTTCTCCTTTCTGCAAAAGTCCATTGCGAGCCTAAAAAGCCATCCGGCCCATAACAAGATCGCACACCCACATTTGAACAAGGCGAATACCCGAACCTGACACAGTTAGCTCAAGAACGGCAACCCCGCGGCACACGAGAAGATCCGCTTAATGCTGCTTGGTTCCCCACCTGACATGGTTCACGGGATCTCGTTGCGCAAGACCAATCTATCAACACCACTTGCGCAGGTCAGACAATATTCAAACTTGCCCGGGTGTGGGAATTCATCCCTGCTGTAGCGGATTGCAGGTACAGGGCACCGCTATCTCCCCGACTAGTGCGACCTTGTTATAAGCCGGACAGCTCAATACAAGGAAATTTTGAAATTTGTGAAATTGCAATCAGTTGAGCTTCGACTCGATGAAGTCGGCCAGCTCTTTGAAGGTGGTGATCTGCTGATCCTCCAGATCCAGCTCCACGCCCAGCTCGGACTCCAGATCCATGATCATTTCAACGATATCCAGAGAATCGATGCCCAGACTTTCAAAGGTAGCATCGGGAGTGATCTCGGCGGGGTCCAGCTCCAGCTGCTTGGCCGCATAGTTAACCAGTTTCTCGTACATGTGTAAGTCCTCCTCTCAGTATTTTCTGCGGAACTATCTTATCGTATTCTATTACAGGAACCCGCGTTTGTCAATGCCCTGTTTTTACCCAACCGCCATCCCTGCAGCATAGGCCGTCGCCCATGCGATCTGCAGGTTGAAGCCGCCGGTGTAGGCATCGCAGTCAATGACCTCCCCGGCGAAATGCAGCCCGGCCACAAGCTTGGATTCCATGGTTTTGGGGTCGATTTCCGATACCTTCACGCCGCCGCTGGTGATGATTGCTTCAGACACGGGACGCTTGCCCGTGATGGCAATGGGGAAGGCTTTCAGCAGCTCCACCAGTGCGCGGCGCTTCTGCTTCGTCAGGGAATTGGCCTGCATTTCCGGGGAAATATCCAGTCTGCGCAGCACCACGGGGATCATGCTCCGGGGCAGCAAGTCCACCAGAGCGTTTTCCATGCTGCGGTTCTGATACTGCTCCAAATCCCGCAGGATGCGGGCTTCCAGCTTTTCACCTTCCAGCGCGGGCTTCAAATCCAGCACCAGACGGCAGCCGTCTCCTTTCAGGTGGCAGCTCGCCGACAGCACCGTGGGGCCGGAAATGCCAAAGTGGGTAAACAGCAGCTCGCCAAAGTCCTTGTACAGCACCTTTCCCTTGGCGTTCAGCAGCTTGACCCCCACGTTCCGCAGGCTCAGCCCCTGCATTTCCTGACAGTCGTTTCCCGCCGTCTCCAGCGGCACCAGACTTCCCTCCGGGGGGATGATCGTGTGTCCCAGAGCGGCGGCGATGCTGTAACCGTCGCCGGTGGAGCCTGTGGCGGGGTAGGAAGCGCCGCCGGTCGCGAGAATCACCCAATTTGCGGCAATTTCCTCATCTTGCGTCCTCACCCCGGTAACATGCCCGTCTTGGGTGAGAATATCCCTGACACGGGCAGTTTTCACGGTGATTTTCTGCCTGTGCAGCTCCGATTGCAGGCAGTCCAGAATGGACTGGGATTTGTCCGTCACCGGGAATACCCGGTTTCCCCGCTCGGTTTTCAGACGGCAGCCACGTTCCTCAAAAAAGGCCATCGTCTTTTCCGGCGGGAACGCCGTCATGGCGCTGTAGAGAAACCGCCCGTTCCGGGGGACGTTCTGCAAAACCTCCTGCCCGGTGCAGTTATTGGTCACGTTGCAGCGGCCCTTGCCGGTGATCAGCAGTTTTCTGCCCAAACGGTCGTTTTTTTCCAGAAGCAGCACATTCTGTCCCCGTTTTGCCGCCGTAATGGCCGCGAACATGCCCGCCGCGCCGCCGCCGATCACGATACCGTCATAGCGCATCAGCCGTCCACCCGCTTCTCATACACGTCGTATTCTTCCCAGATACGCTCCAGATTGGCGAAGGTTTTGGAGAGTTCCTTCTCCTTCTGGGCGGCAATGGCGACGATCAATGCGTTGACGATACTCAGCGGCGCCACAAGGGAGTCCACCAGACTGACCATATCGCTTTTGGCGATCAGCACATGGTCGCAGCTGCTGCCTAAGGGGGACAGCTTGCTGTCCGTAATGCCGATGACCGTCGCCCCGGCAGAGCGGCAGTATTTTGCGCCCTTGGTCGTGGTGGAGGAATACCGGGGGAAAGAAAAAGCGATGACCACGTCGCTGCTGTTCACGCTGACGATCTTTTCAAACATCTCCCCCGCCCCGAAGCCGGAAACGACATGGACGTTGTTGAACATATAATTTAAGTAGTACCCCAGAAAATTCGCCAGCGGCTCCACGGAACGGACGCCCAGAATGTACACCCGTTTTGCCTTTAGAATGGCGTTCACGGCGGCGGAAAATTCCTCCCGGCTCACCATTTCCTCCGTCTGGCGGATTTTCTCCATGTCAGAGCGAAGCACCGTGGAGACCACGTCCTGATCGCCCAGACGGTCGTTGGCGACCTCGATGCGCTGCACGGAGGTCAGGCGGTTGAGCACCATTTCCTGCATGGCCTTCTGCATACTGGGGTAACCGTCAAAGCCCAGATCAACGGCAAACCGAACCACCGTGGATTCCGACACGCCCACCGTCTTTCCCAGACGGTTAGCCGTCATGAACGCGGCCTTGTCATAGTCCTCCGTAATGTAACGCGCGATCCGCTTCTGCCCCTTGGAGAAGGTAGGTTCCATCTCCCGCAGAGTGGACAATATATCGTAACTCATAGCTGCCTCCTTGTGCGGCGCTGTATCGTTTTTTATGGCCATCGGTCAGGGCAATCGCCCGTTTCTGCCGAAAAGCCGCCTTATGTTATACTAGCAAAATCGGCGGCATTTTGCAAGAGACAACCGCAAAAAATGCAGGAATATTTCAAATAGTGCCGGATGTTCCCGGTGTCCGCACCAATCCTGCAACCTCCGCCTCCGTCAAATAGCGCCATTTCCCCAGCGAGAGATCTCCCAAACGGAGACTTCCCTCCTGAATGCGGCGCAGCCGGGTGCAGTGCATTCCGGCGGCATCGCACATCCGCCGCACCTGCCGGTTGCGGCCTTCGTGGATGGTCACCCGGAATTTTGCCGACTGCCCCTCCGCCTTCAGCAGCTTCACCTTCGGCGGGCGGATGGTGTAGCCGTCCAGCGTGATGGGCTTCGCCAGACGGCGTTCCCCGCCGGGCGTGTAGCCGGTGACCCAGACGTCATAGGTCTTCTCCACCTCATGCTTCGGGTGCATCAGGGCGTTGGCGAACGCGCCGTCATTGGTCAGAAGCAGAAGCCCCTCGGAATCCATGTCCAGCCGCCCGACGGGGTACACACGCACGCCGCAGTCCGCCACAAGACCGGCCACGTCCGGCCGTCCCTTCTCGTCGGACAGAGTCGTTACATAGCCACGGGGCTTATTCAATAAGATGTACACGTTCTTTTCCCGGACGGCCAGCGGCTGTCCCGCCACCCGGATATCGTCGGTTTCCGGGTCGGCGCAGTCCCCCAGCGAAGCGGTGACGCCGTTGACGGTCACCTGCCCCGCCCGGATCAGCTCCTCCGCCTTCCGCCGGGAAGCCATGCCCCGGGCGGAGAGTATTTTCTGCAAACGTTCTGTCACGGTTCTTCCTCCCCGCATGGTCGTCCGGGAGCGGCATGTCAGCCGCTCCCCCTGTGGAATAGTTTCTTCCAGAAGCTCTTTTCCTCCGGCTGGGTCTGCTCGATGGTCGCACCGTAGACGACCGGGACTTTTCCCACGGCCTTGCCCTCTATCAGCACGTACACGACCCCCGCGTCCGCCCCTTCTACTGCCGGGGCATAGATGAATCCCGGGCCGGGCAGCGCCAGACAGGGGTGTTCCTCCGGCGCGACGGAATAGTCAAAGTCCTCCGCCGCCAGTACCTCCACCCGCCGTTTCTCGCCGCCCACGACTTCCACGGTTCCCACCCGGTCGCCCTGATTCACGATACGCCCAATGGCGTACCGGGAGAAGCCTTCTTCCATCAGCGCGGCATGGTCAGACCAGTCGCTGGGGTCGTCGATGGTCACGACGATGACCCGTCGCCCGTCTCTCGTGGCGCTGGACACCAGAATCCGTCCGGCGGCCTTGGTAAAGCCGGTTTTCACCCCGTCGGCGCCCGCTACCCGCCACAGCAGCTTATTGTGATTAGTCAGATACCGATCCCCCACCTTGACATTTTTGGCGGAGACGGTCTTGTAGAAAATGGGATTTTCCATGGCGTAGGCCGCCAAAGTTCCCAAATCCTTCGCCGTGGAATAATGGCCGGGGCTGTCTAAGCCGTTGGGGTTTTCAAAGTGCGTCCCGGTCAGGCCGAGATTGCGCGCCTTGTCGTTCATCAGCTCCGCGAAGCCCTCCACAGTTCCGCCGCAGTAAATGGCCAGCGCCACGGCGGCATCGTTGCCGGAGGACAGCATCAGCCCGTAGAGCAGCTCCTGCAAGGTAAGCACCTCCCCCTCTTTCAGGTACATGGAGGAACCCTCGATGCCCACCGCTTCCTTGGGAATGCGCATTCTGTCCAGGACGTTACACTGCTCACAAACGATCAGCGCCGTCATGATTTTGGTGGTGCTGGCGATCAGGCTCCGCTCCGTGGGATTTTTCTCGTAAAGCACTCGCCCACTGACGGCATCCACCGCATACGCCCGCCGGGCGGACACGGCATCCGCCCCCACAGGCAAAAACAGGACGGCGGCCAGCAATGCAGCCGCCGTCCCGGCGAAAAATCGTCTCATTTCTTCTCACCCGTGGCTATTGTGTCCCATTATGGGGAAACTATGCACCACGGACGTCCGCGCAAATCAGTCTTTCTTCTTGGAATCCAGATAGGCGGTGAGCTTGTCCAGCGTGTCCGGCACCATTTCCACGATGCGGTCGGCAGTGGAGCTGGCAGGCTCCGCCACGGGCATCATGCGCACATTGCCGTCCTTGACAATGAGGAAGCAGATGGGCGTCACCTTGACGCCGCCGCCCACGCCGCCGCCAAAGGGATTGTCGCCGGCCGCCGTCTTCTTGGTGAAGTCGGAACCGCCGCCGCCAAAGCCGACACTGACCTTGGACACGGGGATGATGGTCACGCCGTCCGGCGTGGAGATGGGTTCGCCGATGACGGAATTCACGTCCACCATCTCACGAATCTTCTGAATGGTACTTTCAAGCATATTGGGAATCTGGCTCATGGGTAGCACCGCCTTTTCGTTTTTTCTGAAGTATTAGAAATTCTTTCAGCGCCCGGACGCCGTACACGATGGCAAGACCCAGAAGTCTTCCCAGCGTAATGGTCAGATCCAGCCGCGCAATGACCAGTGTTTCGGACGCGGTAAAGTCGCACTCGACCTCCACATCCCGTTTTTTTATCACGAACAGCCGTTCCAGCTGGGGCATCAGATTGCCCACTGCCGTCCAAGCCCTTCCGTAATTGACAGCGAGGTCGCAGGGGTCGCCCCCAGCCAGTATCAGCTTCAGCTCCAATCGGTTCACCCGCAGCTTCCGCCGGAAATCTCCCAGAAAGTTCAGCGCGACCTTCACCAATGGCAAAAAGTCCAGCAAACTGCCGCCTTTTTCTTTCTTATCCGCCGCAGGCTCCTGCTTGGGGGGCTGGGGCGGCTTTGGGGGAGGTTCTTCCTGTTTTTTCGGCTGTTCCGCCGTTTTTTTCGCAGGTTTTGGCTTTTTCTCCTTCTTTTTTCGGGGGAACAGGGTCAGCCGGACGGGGCCTATCACGACGCGCAGCAGCGGCCCCTCCCCGCTGTACCGGGCGCTGACGCCCAGCGGCAGGATTCCCAGAAGGAATATCACGCCCAGCGCAATCCACCAGCCCATTTATGCGTCCTCCCCGGTTGGGGGCTGCTCGGGCAGCTCCACCGGCTCGCCGAATGTGATCTTCTCAATGGGGGGCAGCTCTTCCAGAGAGCTGAGGCCGAAGGTGCGCAGGAAATCCGGCGTCGTTTTATACTGAATCGGGCGTCCCGGAACGTTCAGACGCCCCGCCTCCTCGATGAGCTTCTTATTGAGCAGCGCCGCCACGGAATAGGCGCTGTCCACGCCGCGGATCTGCTCCACCATGGCCTTCGTCGCCGGCTGGTAGTAAGCGATGATGGTCAGGGTCTCCAACTGAGAAGAAGACAGCTTGGGAGGCTTTCGGGTCTCCAGCGCCTTCGTCACATAGTCCGCCATTTCTCCGGAGGACACCATCTGGTAGCCCTTTTCCAGCTTGAGAATGCGGATTCCCCGGCGCTCAAAGGCATATTTGTCCGCCAGATTGTCGGCAGCCTTTTCCACATCCGACGCGTCCGTTTCCAGCGCGGCGGCAAGTCTTCCAATATCGATCCGCTCGCCCGCGGCAAAGAGAATGGCCTCAATGGCACGCTGTAGCTGTTCCGATTCCATCAGGTCATCTCCTCTCTCGGGTGCTTGTCCAGCAGACGGACGTTGGGGTTTTCCCCGCCGGGGTCGTCCTCCAGCGTCACGGAGTTCGTCTTGCACAAATCCAGAATGGCGAGAAAAGTCGCCACGACCTCCGAGCGGCTCCGGCTGCCCCGGAACAGATTTTTCAGCCGTTCCACGCCCCGCAGCAGCAGCTGACGCAGCACCTCGCCGGTTTTCCGGCCGATGGGGTACGGCTCTTTTCCCACGATGCCCCGGAAATTCGCCGTGGGCGGGGGCAGCTGGCGCTGACTGCGCTCGGCAATGATGTCCAGCGCCCGAAGCAGGTCGATCACGTCGTGCTGATAGCGGTAGCCCTGCTCCCTGCGCAGGGGTTCCGGCTCCTTGGTGAACAGACACCGGCCGATTTCATTCCTCGGTTCCAGCACCGCCACGGCCTGCCGGATCTGCTCCATGGCTTCCTTCCGCTTCCGCTCCACCAGCGACTGGCGCAGCAGGTCAAGCTCGCTTTCCGCCTCGGCCTGTTCCGCCGCCGACAGGAGCATTTTGGTTTTGATCAGCATCAGGTGGGACGCCATGGTGATGAACTCGCTGGCGATCTCCATGTCCATCCGCTTCATTTCGTCCAGATATCCCAGATACTGCTCCAGAATTGCGGAAATGGACACATCCTGAATTTCGATTTTATTCTTGCTCAGCAGCTCAAAAATAACATCCAGCGGCCCCTCAAAATCCTCCAGAACGTCGGATTTGGTATGGACGATGCCCTCCAGACGGTATTGCGGTTCTCCCATAGCGGCTTCCTTTGCTAAAACTAAATCAATACATACTTGTGGACATTATACCATTCTTTTCCCCCGGGCGCAACCCTAATATTCCATTAACTTTCATGAACTTTCTTTCAGAAAATGTTGCAATTTTCGATTTTATGTGGTATCATGTTTGTAACCGAAATTCGGAGGGATGAGAAGTGGCAAAACGGAATCGTTATCGTGAGATGGAGAGTTTGATGACCAGGGTCATTGTTGGCGACGCGCTGGTGTTTGCACTGTACCTGCTTTGCGCCGGTCTTGGCTGGACCGTTCTGAAAGTGACCACCGCCATTATCGCCATTCTAGGTTCCCTTTTATGCCTTGGCTGGCTGGTCATCACCGGCGAGTTTTCCCGCCGCCGGAGTCTGTGGATGGTAACGGGCTTCATCGCGATCGTTCTGTGCGTGCTGGTGTCCCTGCTCCTTGGCTATCCCGGCCCTGCGCCTACTGTGTAACTTACATCTAAAAAGCGGCAGCTTCGGCTGCCGCTTTTTTATCTTCCCTGTTGAAGAATTACCTATAGAACGTATTCCCCCCGATGAATTCCCGCACCAGACTGGTGGGGGGAATTTCGTCGTCCACGTCCGCTTCCTGAATGTAGTTGAGAATTTTGACGATGTTGCGCACCTCGTCGTAGCATTCGTCCTCCGGCTGAACTGCGGTGAGCAGGGGGAAAATGTGCTTTTTCAGCACCGCCAGTTCATACAGTGTGGAGCTGTTGAAAATCACGTCGGCATTCTCCTGATAGGGGAATATCCACCGCTTTTCCCCCCGCTGCACGCTGTCCCACATGGCGAGCGTATGCTGCACCGACGCGCCGCGGGTCTCGTAGTCCCGGACAATGCGCCGCAGGAGCCGCAGATAGCTGGTGGGAATCCGGTTGTGATTGTCAAGGTTCAGGGGCAGCAACGGGCTGACGTAAAGGCGGAAAATCAGCTTTTTGTCCACGCTTTCCGGCAGCATGGCGGGGTTCAGACCGTGAAGCCCCTCCACAATGATGACGGAATCCGCTTCCAGACGCAGCCGCTTGCCCCGCCATTCCCGTTTTCCGGTGAGGAAGTTGAAGGACGGAAGCTCCACTTCCCCGCCCGCCAGCAGCGACGCCATATCCTCCCGGAACAGGGCGCAGTCAATGGTGTTGATATGCTCCAAATCCAGTTTACCGTCAGGGCCGGGGGCAATTTTGTCCCGGTCTATGTAATAGTCGTCCAGACTCATGAGAATGGGCTTTTTCCCATGGACGCGGAGCTGGGTGGCAAGACGGTTCGCCGAGGTTGTCTTGCCCGAGGAGCTGGGGCCAGCCAGCAGCACGGCCTTCGCCCCCCGCTGGCACACCTGATCGGCCACCTGAGAAAACCGCTTCTCGTGCAGGGCTTCGTTGACGCGGATCAGCTCCCGGATGCGGCCGGAATTCGTCAGGTCGTTGAGGTCGGCCACCGTCTGGCACTCCATCAGCTCGCCCCAGCGCTCGCCCTCGTTGAACACGCTGAAAAAGTTGGGCATAGGCGGCACCTTGGCGCAGATCTCCGGATTGCCGTCGTCCGGATAGACGAACACAAAGCCGCCGTCCGCCGGGAGAATGTCCCACACCGTCAGATACCCGGTGGAGGGCATCATCTCGCCGTAGTAATAGTCGGCAAAGTCGCCGTAGGCGTACTCGTCGAAATAATCCACCGTCCGCCAGGAAAGAAGTCTTGCCTTGTCGGTCTGCCCTTCCTCCCGGAACCGGTCGATGGCCTTCTGCAGTTTTACCCGGCGGCGGATCAGGGGAATGTCCTGCCCCACCAGCTCACTGACCCGCGCTTTCAGGGTCGAAGCGGAAAAATCCTTTGCCCCCGCAACGCTGATGTACACGCTGGAGCCCAGCGTGCAGGTCATTTTTGCCGTTGCCTCCGGCCACAGCTGCCGCATGGCAAGGAAAATCGTGAACTGCGCCGTGCGGATATAGCACTCCTTGCCCGCCGGGTCGGCGTAGCGGAGCAGGCGGATTTCGCCGTTGGACGCCGCCATCGCCCGGCGCATGGACTGGCGGTCGGCCTCCGCCTCTTTCTGCCGCACGGGAATATAATTTAATGTAAAGACCTCACCGGCGATCTTCGCGGCAAGGGGTCTTTCCGTCAGCGTATTGCCGTCCAGCCCCAGCTGCTTCACCAGTTCCAGCAAACTCTGTCCCGGCTGGGGCAGTACCTTCCGTCCGCCCATTGTCAAATCCATAACGTTACCTCCTTAGGGAAATTGCACAAAACGTGTGCTATATTATAGCACACGTTTATGTTTTCTGCAAGATTTATTTTGATCTCGCCTTGCACCGCCGCAGCAGCAGATATCCCACCACGCCGATGATAAGCAGCGCCGCCATCCACGCCGGTCTTGTCCAGGCGGGGGTGGTGACAAAAATGGCCGTGGGGCCGTCCGCGCCGCCGATGATGCCAATGGCCGCCGCGCCCCCGCTCTGCACAAGCTCGCGACGCAGAACGACATAGCCGATCAGGGAAACAAAACCGTCATACAGCAGCCGCACACCCCCGATCGCCGCGATTCCCAGAAACAGGAAGCGCCATGGGCTTTTCCGGTAGGTGTAGTCCTTCATCTGCTCGTTGAGGTCAGCAGCCGCTTTCGCGGGGGTGCCAAGCTCGGCGTAGATTTCCTCGTCGGTCTGGCCTGCCTCCCGGCGGGCGGCTATGGAGCTTTGGAAGTCGCTCATGACTCTCGCCTTTACCTCACGGGGCAGGTTCAGCCGCCGCTCCACCGCGTTCACGTAGTTCTTCATTTTCTTTTCCGCCTGCGTCATGACTCTCTTCCTCCCTGCAAAAATGCGTTTACCGTATCATCAAATTCCCGCCAGACGCGCTGTCTGCGGAGATTTTCCGCCTGCCCAGCGTCCGTGGCTTCGTAGATTTTCTTCGGCGCCGTGCGCCCCTCCCCGGTTGACCATTGGGAGCGGATCATGCCGTCATCCTCAAGGCGGTACAGGATCGGATACAGCGTCCCTTCCTTCAGGCAGAACCGCCCCTGAGAGGATTTTTTCAGCTCTGACAGCAGCTCGTAGCCGTAAGCAGGCTTCTCGCAGATCAGCTTCAGCACCAGCATTTCAAGCACGCCCTTTTTTAATTGCTGGGCAAATCTGTCCTCCATCGGCTCCCCTCCTATTTAGTATTGCTAAGTATTTGTAATATAACATTATTTCCTGGTTTTGTCAAGCAGCAAAAAGGACTTGCTTATTTTCGGCAAGTCCTTTTTCGCTATCCCAGCTTCGTCAGTGTGGTTCCCGGGTAATAGTGCACCAGAATTTCCGGGCAGGTGCTTCCGGTGACGGCCATGGCATCCGCGCCGTACTGGCTCATGCCCACCCGGTGGCCGTAGCCTCTGGTGGTGATGATGACGGTGTCCTCGGTGGTGGATATGGAAAACGCCGTGGAGCGCAGACCCAGCGCGGAGCGAAGATCAGTCCCTTTATAGCTCGTCCCGCCGATGACGATGGTATCGACGCCGCCGCCATCGGTATAGGTCACATCCCGGAACCAGCTTCCCGGGCTGCCGCTGAGCTTGACACCAAGGGCATCCTGAAACGCTCCCGCCGAAAAGCGCACCGTATCCGTGTAATGCGCCGCCTTTTCCTCGCCGGGGCTGGCTACAGCTTGTAAGTAGGGGAACTCCGTTCCCCACACCGCCGCGGCGTCCTCGGTACTGCCGCCGGAACAGGAAAAATACGTCGCTTCGATCAGCTCCCCCTCGTAGGTCAGCACCCAGCCGGAGGTAGCGGCCACGGCGGCGCGTACCTTTTCCAGACCTTCCTCCGTGCCGCCCTGAGACAGGTAGTCCTCGTCCCCGATGTAGCCCTGACAGCACGCGCTGCGGGTGCATACGGAGCAGTCTCCATGCTTGCCGCCGGTCTCCCACGCCTTCCGGGCATAGGTTCTCGCTACCACGGACTGGGCTTCCAGTGCTTCTTCCTCGAAGGATACCGGCATTTCCGCCAGCACCACCCCAACAAGGTAGCCGTCCATATCCATCTGGGAAACCGTGCCGTCCTCCTGCCTGACCAGCACAGGAAGCCACACAGTCTCCTGCGCCGTGGGTTGTACGGTCTGCGCCGTTGTTTCAGGCGTCGTCTCCGGCGGAGTATCCGTCTGGCGCGCCGCAATGCTCAGCACGATCCCCGGCACCACCAAACCCATGACGGCGGCGATCAGAATATCCTTTGCCAATGTTCTCATTGGTATCCCCTCCCGGAGATATGGTAGCACAGCGGGAGGAAAGAATGCTGTCAGAACATACACAACGAAATGCAGTCCGCAGACAAAGTCTGCGGACTGCATTCGGGGGTTGGAAACTCGGGAAAACCCTTTTTAAGGAAGCCCTGATTAAATCGGCAAGAGCTGTGAGTGAGAGATTTTTCGGCCAATCGAGGTACCGGAAACGGCGGAATACTTTGTGTATTCCCCGTTTTCGGTACCGAAGAGTGGGCGAAAAAGATCCGCTCACAGCCGCAGACGATTTATTCAGAGGTTCCTTAATTGCCCTTATTGTGGCAGGCACCGCACGCAGCACAGCCGGCGCAGTTGCCGCCGCAGGAGGACTTTCCCTGTTTTTTGTCGTGTACCATGCTGCGGATAATCAGAGCAACCACTGCCAGAAGGACGAGACTGATAAGAATTGTACCGATATTCGCGCTGATCCATTGCAGCATAAAAATCACTCCATTTCAAACAATTGCAGCTTGGAGCCAGGCATTTTGCCTGGCTCCGAAACGATCAGACTTTAGAAAGCTTGGTGGCTTCCTTGTAGGGCTTGAACAGCATGTACAGCATACCGGCCAGAGCAGCCAGAGCGAAGATCAGGCCGATCACGCTGGCGTGTCCGGTGAACAGGTTGCCGAACTGGTTGATCATCAGGGCGATGATGTAAGCGAAGCCGCACTGATAGCCGATGGCGAACCATGTCCACTTGGCGTTGTTCATCTCACGCTTGATGGCGCCGATAGCCGCGAAGCAGGGGGCGCACAGCAGGTTGAACACCAGGAAGGAATAACCGGTAATGCCGTTGAAAGCATTGGCAAGGTTCTGATACACGGTTCCGTCTCCGCCGCCGTACAGGATGCCCAGAGTACCAACGATGTTCTCCTTGGCGACCAGGCCGGTGATGGAAGCGACAGCCGCCTGCCAGTTGCCCCAGCCCAGAGGCTTGAACACCCACGCCAGCACGCTGCCGATGGCAGCCAGAATGGAGTAGTCGATTTCTTCCTCGCCCAGCATCCGGAAGGTGCCGTCAACGAAGCCGAAGTAAGTGGTGAACCACACGAAGATGGTGGACAGCAGGATGATGGTGCCGGCCTTCTTGATGAAGCTCCAGCCCCGCTCCCACATGCTGCGCAGAACGTTGGACACGGTGGGCAGGTGGTAGGCGGGCAGCTCCATAACGAAGGGAGCAGGCTCACCAGCGAACATCTTGGTCTTCTTCAGCATGATGCCGGACACGATGATGGCGGCCATGCCGATGAAGTAAGCGGAAGTTGCGACCCATGCGCTGCCGCCGAACAGGGCGCCCGCGATCATGGCGATGAAGGGAACCTTCGCGCCACAGGGGATAAAGGTGGTGGTCATAATGGTCATCCGGCGGTCACGCTCGTTTTCAATGGTACGGGACGCCATGATGCCGGGAACGCCGCAGCCGGTGCCGACCAGCATGGGGATAAAGGACTTACCGGACAGGCCGAATTTCCGGAAGATACGGTCGAGAACGAATGCGATACGGGCCATGTAGCCGCAGGCTTCCAGAATGGCCAGCAGCAGGAACAGCACCAGCATCTGAGGCACGAAGCCCAGAACCGCGCCGACACCGGCCACGATGCCATCCAGAATCAGGCCGCTGAGCCATTCAGCCGCATTAGCCTTCTCCAGCAGGTCGCCAATCAGAACAGGGATACCGGGCACCCAAACGCCGTAGTTTGCGGGGTCAGGCTCTTCGCCTTCCAGCGTTTTAAGTGCTTCTTCATAGTCAGCCAGAGAAGCGGTCTCCTCGGTGATCTCCAGAGTCTCCTCATCCTCGACTTCGTAGGGGAAGTCGCCGGTAGGAGCAGTGCCGTTTTCTTCCACGTAGGCATCGTAGCCGTCTACGATCAGGGACGCCTCGTTATATGCATCAGCGTCTTCGTTGTAATCGGCGGAGCCGATGCCGAACAGGTGCCAGCCGTCGCCGAACAGGCCGTCGTTTGCCCAGTCGGTAGCGGCAGCGCCCACGCCGACCATGGCGATGTAGTAAACAAGGAACATGACAACTGCGAAGATGGGCAGGCCCAGCCAGCGGTTGGTCACGATCTTATCGATCTTATCGGAGGTGGTCAGCTGACCGGCGGAGTGCTTCTTGTAGCAGCGCTTGATGACCTCGCCGATGTAGATGTAGCGCTCGTTGGTGATGATGCTCTCGGCGTCGTCGTCCAGCTCCTTCTCGGCAGCTTCGATGTCGGCCTCGATGTGAGACATGGTCTCCTTGGTCAGACCCAACTTCTGCATCACCTTGTCGTCCCGCTCGAAAATCTTGATGGCGTACCAACGCTGCTGCTCCTCGGGCATACCGTGGACAGTTGCTTCCTCGATGTGGGCAATGGCGTGCTCCACAGGGCCGGAGAAGGTGTGCATGGGAACGGTCTTGGCGTTCTTTGCGGCGTCGATCGCAGCCTCGGCAGCAGCCATAACGCCGTCGCCCTTCAGGGCGGAGATCTCAACGACCTTGCACCCCAGCGCCTGGGACAGCTCGTCGATATTGATCTTGTCGCCGTTCTTGCGGACGATATCCATCATGTTGATGGCAATGACCACGGGGATGCCCAGCTCGGTCAGCTGAGTGGTTAAGTACAGGTTCCGCTCCAGATTGGTGCCGTCGATGATGTTCAGGATGGCATCAGGCCGCTCCTCGATCAGATAATTCCGGGCGACCACTTCCTCCATGGTGTACGGAGACAGAGAATAAATGCCGGGCAGGTCAGTGACGGTGACGTCGGAATGCTTCTTCAGCTTGCCTTCCTTCTTCTCCACGGTGACACCGGGCCAGTTGCCCACGAACTGGTTGGAACCGGTGAGGGCATTGAACAGTGTCGTTTTGCCGCTGTTGGGGTTGCCCGCAAGGGCAATTCTGATATCCATGATACTCTCCTTCTGTTAGCTTCCGCTAACGTTTTATCAAAATCAGGGCTTGCGTCCCTATGATTTACTGGGGTCTTACTGGATCTCGATCATTTCGGCGTCGGCCTTACGGATCGACAGCTCGTAGCCGCGGACGTTGACTTCGACCGGATCGCCCAGCGGAGCAACCTTCCGCACGTAAACGGTGACGCCCTTGGTAATGCCCATGTCCATGATCCTGCGCTTGACAGCGCCCTCGCCGTGGAGCTTCACCACAGTAACGGTCTCGCCGACCTTGGCCTGCTTCAGTGTTTTCATACCGATTCCTCCTTTTTACCTCGTTAAACCATAATTTTCTGCGCCATTTCCTGGCTGATGGCTATCCGGGACTCCTTCACCTTGACGATGACGTTGCCGCCCATCGTATTGATGACCGACACCACCCCGCCGACGACGAACCCCAGATTCTCCAGATGCTGTTTGACTTCCGGCTTTCCGCCGATTCGCTTGATGACGTATTCCTCGCCGGTATCCGCAACCGTAAGCGGCATGGAGAACACCCTCTTTTTCTGAACTTTTAGATTAGCAAAAGCTAACCTAAAGGCGCTAATATAGGTTAGCTCTCGCTAACCTTCTGTATAATAGCCCACCTTAAAGAATTTGTCAAGTGATTTTTAAGGATTTTTTCATTTTGTCCAAATATGACAAATTCTGTCAAAAAGCGATGGCAGGAACCGGTCAGAATGCGATATTGCTATGGGCGGTTTTCCCACAGAGAAAACCGCCCGCAACTCTATCACGATCTGTCATGAATGAACTGGAGCATACAGTCTTTCAGGCTCTGCATACTGTCCGTCAGCTTCATTCTGCGGCTGGTGCCCATGCCCAGCTCCCGCAGCCTTGGCGGGTCCACGGGGACGCACAGCACATCGTCCGTCCTGCCCCGGATCATCAGCTCCGTCATCATGGTGACGCCCAGCCCGTGTCCCACCATCCGGATGACCGTCTCGTCGTCCACCCGGGAAACGCTGGCGTTGAGCTTCACGCCCACGGAGTCCATGGCCGCGTTGACGTCAATGTCAAATCTGCCGTAGGGCATCAGGAAGTCCTGCCCGGAAAATTCCTCCAACGGGAAGGTTGTGCGGCCGTTGATGGGGTAGTCCTTGGGGAGGATCGCATACATTTTTTCATTGTACAGGGGCGTCCAGTCGCAGAAGCTGTAGTTCTGCCGGCTGGCAAAAATCACGTCGGTCTGCCCGCTTTCCAGCAGCTCGTATGGCTCCAGCGCGTTATCCACCATCCGAAGGTCAACGCTGACATCCGGGCAGACGCGCTTATAGCGGTAAAGCAGCTCCGGCATCCAGTGCATGGCGATGCTGGCGTAGGCCGCAATGCGGATGACCTCCTTTTTCTGCTCGGAAATGGCGTTGATCTGGTTTTCCAGGTTGGCATTGGCCTGCAAAAACTCCCGGATGGCGGGCATGAGCTGCCGCCCCTGAGGACTGAGCTGGATGCCGTTGTGGTCGCGCTGCAACAGGGAAAAGCCCACCTCCCGTTCCAGTGCGTCCATCATGTGGGTCAGTCCCGACTGGGTGTAGCCCACCACCTCCGACGCTTTGGTGAAGCTGCCAAGGTCGATTGCCGTCATAAGAATTTCCAGTTTCTTGCTGTCCATACATCCCCGCTCCATTTCATATCTATTACATTTTCTAATACCCCTATTATAAACATGGACTTCTCAGAATGCAAGAGGGGTGATAAAATATCGGCAAACAGAAGGAGGCAGAAAAAATGAAAAAACACCTTACTTTCAAGCAGAAGATTCTGGTGGCCGGAACGCTGTTCGGCATGTTCTTCGGCGCCGGTAACCTGATCTTCCCCGTTCACCTCGGTCAGCTGGCCGGACGGAACGTCCTTCCCGCCATGATCGGATTTATCATCACGGCCGTCGGTATTCCGATCATGGGCGTGGCCGCCATCGGCAACACCCACTCCGACGGCCTGCAGCAGCTGTCCAACAAGGTCGGCAAGGGCTACGGCTACGTCTTCTCCTGCCTGCTCTACCTGACCATCGGCCCCGGCTTCGCCATCCCCAGATGCGCGACCACTTCCTTCACCGTGGGTGTCGCGCCCATGCTGAGTGCCGGTGCGTCCGAGTCCATTGCGCTGCTGATCTTCTCCGTGATCTTCTTCGCCATCGTGCTGATTTTGTCCCTGCGCCCCGGCGAGATCACCGTCTGGATCGGTAAGGTCATCACCCCCATCTTTCTGGTCTTCCTCGCCATTCTGGTGGTGACGGCGCTGATCAATCCCTCCACCTCCGTTTCCGACGTGGAGCCTGCCGCCGGTTATCAGACCGGGGCGCTTTCTCTGGGCTTCATTGAGGGCTATAACACCATGGACGCCATTGCCGGTCTGGCCTTCGGCATCGTGGTCATCGACATCATCCGCTCCATGGGCGTCACCGACGATTCCGACGTGGCAAAGGATGTTCTGTCCTCCGGACTGCTCACCAGCATCCCCATGATCGTGATCTACGTCACCACCATTCTCATGGGAACCCAGTCCAGAGGTCTGTTTGAGACCTCCGAAAACGGCGGCATCGCCCTTGCGCAGATCTCCGGCCACTACCTGGGACGGGCGGGCAGTCTCGTTCTGGCAGTCACCATCACCTGCGCCTGCCTGAAAACCGCCATTGGCCTCGTCACCAGCTGCTCGGACGCTTTCTCCCGCATGTTCCCCAAGGGACTTTCCTACCGCGCCTGGGCGGTGATATTCACCGTACTTTCCTTCCTGATCTCCAATTTCGGTCTGTCCAAGATCATCAGCTATTCCCTGCCGCTGCTGCTGTTCCTGTACCCGCTGGCGATCACCCTGATTCTGCTGGCGCTGTTCGGGAATCTGTTCCATCACGACCGGGCTGTCTATGTCAGCGTCACGGCCTTCACCTGCATCGCCGCCCTGTTCGATCTTGCCAAGGCGCTGCCCGCGAATCTGAAAACCGCCCTTCATCTGGACGGCGCGGTCGGCCTTGCGGAGAAGATTCTCCCCTTCTTCGACATCAGCCTGGGCTGGGTTCTCCCCGCCTTTGTGGGTCTTGTTCTGGGTCTGGTTATTCACTTTGCGAAAAAGCAGAAGGTCGCCTGATAATTACATAAAAATGTGCCGGAGCTTCCGCTCCGGCACGTTTTGCGTTTTGTCAATGTGCAAACTGGCTCTGATACAGTCTGGCATAGAAGCCGTTCTTGGCAAGCAGTTCCTCGTGCTTGCCCTGCTCCACGATGTGGCCGTCCCGCATGACGAGAATCTTGTCCGCTTCCCGGATGGTGGACAGGCGGTGGGCGACGATAAAGCTGGTGCGCCCGCGCATCATGGTGTCGAACGCCTTCTGAATCTTGATCTCCGTCCGGGTATCGATGGAGGAAGTCGCCTCGTCCAGAAACAGCATGGGCGGCAGGCACAGCATCACCCGGGCAATGCACAGCAGCTGCTTCTGTCCCTGAGAAAGGCTGCCGCCGGACTCGCCGATAACGGTATCATACCCCTGAGGCAGTCGCATGATGAAGCTGTGGGCGTGCGCCTGCTTCGCGGCGGCGATGATTTCTTCCTCAGTCGCCTCCGGCTTGCCCATGGCGATGTTCTCCCGGATCGTCCCGGCTTTCAGCCATGTGTCCTGAAGCACCATGCCCACGCTCCTGCGCAGCTCGCCCCGGTTCATTTTCTGGGTATTGACCCCGTCGAGAAGGATTTCGCCCCCGTCCGGGTCGTAAAACCGCATGAGAAGATTGATGAAGGTGGTCTTTCCGCAGCCCGTGGGGCCGACGATGGCCACCCGCTGGCCGGGCTTGACGGACAGGTTGAAGTCCCCGATCAGGGGCTTGTCCGGCGTGTAGGAGAAGCGAAGGTCCTTGATCTCCACTGCGCCCTCCACCTTTTCCGGACGTTCCGGATGCTCCGGCTCCGGCGTCCGCGCCGGGGCTTCGATCAGCTCGAACACCCGCCCCGCGCAGGCCAACGCGTTCTGCAGTTCCGTCACCACGCCGGAAATCTCGTTAAAGGGCTTGGTGTACTGGTTGGCGTAGTTCAGGAAGCTGGTGAGGTTGCCCACGGTGATGCCGCCGGAAATGGCAATCAGCGCGCCGCTTAAGCCCACGCCTGCATACACCACGGAGTTGACGAACCGGGTACTGGGGTTCACCAGAGACGAGAAGAAAATCGCCCGCAGAGACGCCTTTTGCAGCCGTCCGTTGATCTCGTCGAACTGCTCCATGGACGCCTTCTCATGGCCGAAGGCCTGCACCACCTTGATATTGCCGATGGTCTCGTCGATCAGGCCGGTCTGCTCGCCCCGGGTAACGGACTGGAGCTTGAACATGGAATACGTCCGGGTGGCAATGAAATTCGCCACCAGCAGCGACAGGGGCGTGATACACACCACCACCAGCGCAATGCCCCAGTGAATGCGGACCATGAAAACAAGCGTTCCCAGAATGGTCATCACGCCGGTAAACAGCTGGGTAAAACCCATGAGCAGTCCGTCGGCGAAGGTGTCCACGTCAGCCGTCACCCGGCTGACCACATCGCCCTGAGGCTGTTTATCAAGATAGGAAAGGGGCAGCACCTGAATATGCCGGAAGGCTTCGTTCCGGATGTCCCGGGTAACGCCGTAGGTCATGTGGTTGTTGATCTGGTTCATGAGCCACTGCGCCAGCGCCGCCACGGCGGCGCAAATCGCCACGTTGCGCAGATAGCCCCACATGGCGGTAAAATCCACCCGTCCGGCATCGATAATGCAGTCAATGGCATTTCCCACCAGAATGGGGATATATAAACTCATGACCACGTACAGCGTCGCCAGCAGCAGCGACGCGGCCAACCCCACCCAATAGCGCCGGATGCGGCGCAGTACCTTCCGCAGGATCGCCATCTGATTAGCCATTTTGCACCGCCTCCTTGGGGAACTGGGAATAGTATATCTCCTGATAAACCGGGCAGGATTCCAGAAGCTCATCGTGGGTACCCTTGCCCGCCAGAACGCCGTCGTCCAGCACCAGAATTTCATCCGCATACCGCACGGACGCCGCTCTCTGGGAGACGATGAAGGTCGTGGGCGGATCATCCATTCTGCGGATGGCCATACGAAGACCCGCGTCGGTGGCATAGTCCAGCGCGGACGCGCTGTCGTCCAGAATCAGGATGCGGGGCTTGCGCACCAGAGCACGGGCAATGGTGAGACGCTGGCGCTGACCGCCGGAGAAGTTGACGCCCCCCTGTTCCACGGGTGCGTCCAGTCCGTTTTCCTTGCCCTCGACCACTTCTTTCGCCTGTGCAACGGTCAGCGCTTCCCACAGATCACTGTCCGTGGCGCTGGCGTTGCCCCAGAGCAGATTCTGCCGGATGGTGCCCTTGAACAGCACCGCTTTCTGGGGAACAACGCCAATGGCCTGCCGCAGGGACGTCAGGTCATACGCCGCCGTCTCCACGCCGTCCAGCAGCACCTTTCCTCCGGCTGCGTCATAGAGCCTCGGAATCAGATTCACCAGCGTCGTCTTGCCGGAACCGGTGCCGCCGATGATGCCGATGGTCTGCCCCGGCCGGGCGGTGAAGGTAATGTGCTCCAGAGAGGGATTTCCCGCGCCGTCATATCGGGCGGTCACATCCTGAAACTCCACCTGTCCCTTCAGATCCGCAGCCGTGCGGGTGCCGTTTTCCTGGCCGGGCTCCAAATCCAGCACAGACGCCACCCGGTTCCCGCAGGCGACGGCCTTGGTGATGGTGATGATCAGGTTGGCCATCTTGATCAGCTCCACCAGAATCTGGGACATATAATTGTAGAGGGCAATGACCAGTCCCTGTGTCAGCACGCCGCTTTCCACCTTCAGCGCACCCACATGTACCAGCAGCACCACTGCCAGATTGATGACCACGTAGGTCACAGGGTTCATCAGGGCGGAAATCCGTCCTGCGGACAGCTGCTTGCGGGTTATGTCCTCCGTTTTTTCCTCAAAGGACGTAACCTCCGCGTCCTCCTTGCAGAAAGCCCGCAGCACCCGAACGCCCGTCAGATTCTGCCGGGACGCGGAGGTCACGCTATCAAGGGACGCCTGCACCCGCCTGTACATGGGCATGGTGATCAGCATAATGCCGAAAACGATGATGCACAGCACCGGAATGACCCCGGCGAACACCAGCGCCGCCTGAAAATCGATGGTAAAAGCCATGACCATGGCGCCGAACACCACGAATGGCGAGCGCAGCAGCAGCCGCAGCGTCAGGTTCACGCCGTTCTGCACCTGATTGATGTCGGAGGTCATCCGGGTGATCATGGTGGATGCGCCCAGCTTATCGACCTGGCTGTAGCTTAAGTTCAGAATATGCTCCAGCACCGTATGCCGCAGCCGTGTGGAAAAGCCCACCGCCGCCACAGCGGAAAAGTACTGCGCCGTCACCGAGCTGGCAAGCCCCACGACGCCCAGTCCGATCATGACGGCGCACATTTTCACAATGTAGCCCCGGTCGCCGCTGCCGATGCCCTTATCCACGATACTGGCCACAACCAGCGGCACCAGCAGCTCAAACGTGGCCTCCAGCAGCTTGAACAGCGGCCCAAGGACACATTCTTTTTCATAGCCCTTCAGATATTTGAGAAGTTTTTTCATACGCTCACCTCATAACGGCGTCATTATAACACCCTTCTTGCCGGAAAGCAATGTCGTGTCGCATAATACGGGGCGATTTGTCAGCGCCGTTCCCCACCTACGCCGCGGAAATCGGTGGTTTGTCTGAAAAAGCAGTTGACATTTCCGCCAATTCCGGATATAATGAGTTGGCTAAAGAAATGCTAGTGTAGCACAGTCGGTAGTGCATCTCACTCGTAATGAGAAGGTCGCCTGTTCGAGTCAGGTCACTAGCTCCACAAAAACTGCCGTTTTCACCACGAAAACGGCGGTTTTTCTAACTTTTTAGGGCGGTTTGAAAGGCCCCCAAATTGGCTTGGCGTTAATTTGGCGTTATTTTTTTGAAGGATTCAAATTTTTGAAAAAAAGGGATTTTGAAAAAGCGGATTTTCCGAACTTTTTTGAGGTCATTTATTTTTGGTGAAAAATAGACGCAACGAGACGGGGAAAATTGATTATTCCGCAAACACGGAGAATACTGAACTTTTTGGACTGCTTTTAATTCAATGATAACATGACGATTTTGGATGAAACCACAACTTTTCAGAAGATACCAAAAGTTGCTGCGCGCACCATGATTTGGCGTTATTTTCTATGATGGAAAGCCGGTTTCAGTGCCTCAACCATAAAACAAAGCAGGTAGGACATGAAATCCGACCTGCTTTGTTTTATACCTGAGTCATTATGCTCCGGTTTTGCAGAGCATATTTTCAAGGGCGTTGGATGCTGTGCGATCATTCTCTTTGAGGGCGTGGGCGTAGATGTTCATGGTCGTGGAAGCCTGTGCATGACCTAAACGGTTGGACACGGTACGGACATCCTGATGCGCAGCGATCAGCAGGGTAGCTGAGGTATGCCCTTACGGTATAATTACGACAAACCGGAAAAGCCCCGTACATCAAGGGTTTT
>OIZW01000634.1_pt1 | contig 29222 bp, 23 predicted proteins | sample 1588581 | NCBI WGS metagenome assembly OIZW01 (sample SAMN03283266) | human gut metagenome | biome: human-associated habitat; material: feces | host: Homo sapiens | place: USA | collected 2013 | reverse complement strand
CCCTGTTCTCCTTCAGCAGCGGGAAAAACTCTTTGTATGTAATGGCATTATTGTTACCCCAGATGATGAACTTTTTGCCGTGTTCCATCAGTGTGCCAACAAACTCGCGAAAAAGGCTAAACGGTGGATTTGTAACAACGATGTCGCACTCGTCCAGTAAGTCGAGGCATTCCTTATTGCGGAAGTCGCCGTTGCCTTTGAGCGGAGTCTTTACACCGACCTCTACATTATTGTCGTCTCCGCCTTCATACTCCATCTTGTAGGTCGGCTCAGTGCGGTCATAGTGTGTTGCAATCAGCTTCTTTAAGCCAAGTTCAGAAAAGTTCAGGTGGAAATACCGCCAGAAAGCAGACCAAGTGGGGTCGTCACAGTTGCAGAATACAACCTTGCCTGCGAAATGCTTTTTGTAGTGCCGCAGTTCTTCAGCGACATCCTCAATTCTGGTATAGAACTCATCGTTCTTAGCGTCTTTCGCTTTATGCAAATTATCGTTCTTTGCCATCTCCGTATCCTCCCAAAAACAAAACCCCCGATGCCGTAACATCGGAGGTGTAAAAATCAATTATTTATCGTTAAGAATATCCAGCAGCTCATCGAGGATGCCGATATAGTTGTCGTCATTGATATACTGGATGGTGTTAATCATGGTCGTTTTCAGTGCATTGAGAGGCTCTCCGCGCATTGAACCGGAAGTATCGACAACGAACAAAGCTATTTCTTAGTCTGTGCGGGTGTATCCGTGGTCAGCTAACCATTTATGTACTTCATTCGTGACGTCCAATGTATCGATGGAATAGCTGTTAACTCCCAGTTTGCTATTGGAAAGATTCATGCCGATATTATAAATGAGCTTGTGGCCTTTCATTTTGCCGATGGTCGTTGTGCTTCCTGCGGCGAATGTTTTGACTCCGACGCCGAGTTCCGAGTTATTCTCGTAGTCCAGCTCTTTGTAAGTAAAATTGTCTTGTACAAGAATCAGTTTTTTGAAAATCTGATGACTCTGCAAGATGCCATTATGAATGGAAAGGCAATTTTGCCAATCGGCTTCAAAATCAATCCAGTTCCCGAATGTGGAAGCTGTCAATGGAGCATTAGGACTCTGGTTGATAGCTGCTGCCTCTTGAAGCAGCAGTTTCTTAGGTGTTTTGTATTCCGCTACCGGATAGTTAATTTCACCCTTGCACAGTATTTTCGCAAATGCTTTGACGGCAAGCTTACCAAAGATAACGCATAAACATCCGCAGAAACCAAAAAATGCACCAAGCAGATAGAATACAAGTGTTGCTGTATGGATGCTTTCGGGGTCGTATCTCTGCGCTGATGCCTCCGAGATAACAAGGCCAATTGGAATCAGCAGCAAGATAATGCCGAAAATTATAAAGGCGATTCCCATTGTTACCCACATCCGACCCGTACCTGCCGGGGTCGCATATTTCAGTGCTCTTTTCCGTTCTTTCTCAGACGGAATCATCTTATCCTTTTTGGCTGCCATGATTTCCTCCTCCTTTTAATTGTGAAATCTGTTGTTGATTTTCTGAATCAGCCAAAGCTGAGCTGCTCCGAGTCAGTTGAAAAGAAAGCCGCCTTTTTCTTTGCCTGCTCTTTTGCACTCTTACTTATCGGTTTCTTCGTGCCGTCCAGATGATGCTTGCTCTTGTACGAATAGCCTTTCCAGGCAGCCTGATAGGAAAGGTAGCCATATCCGTTAGCATTGTCCAGGACCTTATCAGTAGCGGTCTCGACCACAACATAACGGGGCTGGTTGGGCTTTGAGAGTTCATCGCTTTTCACGACACGATAGCTCTTCTTCTCATCTGCGCAGTACTTGGAAAACGGTAATGCGGATTCCTTTTTGGGCTTGGATTTTGCCTTGGCGCTTTCGATGCTTCCCTCAACGGAATCCACCAGTTCAGAGTCAAAGAACGCCTCATCAAGCGGTACATTGGAGCTGTTCTGCTTCTTTGCTTCTTCAATTTTCTGATACATGGCATCTTCGACACGGCGCATCTTCCAGACCTTGATGAGGACCTTTTCCGGGAACATGATGGTCAGTCCCTTTTCGGCCAGCATCTTTCGGACAGCGGGAGCAGCAAAAGACTTATACTTTGCATACGGTCCTTCCTTGTGCTGTTCGATTTCATGGCTTACTTGCGTCATGTATTCCTCAAACGCCTTGTTCTGGTCGAGCCAGAATTCGACTTCGGAATAAGGAGAATCATGGTCCACGATTTTCTGGAGTTCACAACTCTTTGCATAAGCAAGGCAAGCATCTTTTACATCGGCAAAGCCCATCCCGAAATTATCGTTCAGGGTGTTTCGACGTGCTCCGTCCATCACAAAATAGCGGCTTCCTTGCTTGATGATGGCAATACCGTCGCCGGAAGTGATAGTGGTGGGCTCTTCCGCATATCCGTCGTCAGTCCATCGGTCGATAATCGACGCGGTATCCTGTACAAAACCTTTCCTGCAGGTGTAGTCATCTGCGCTATCATAAACCCGTTTCGTAATGCACTTGGTAATTGCGTCAATCAGAGCGTCTATATCCTTGATTTTTACGCTGTACATCAGGTTACTTTTGACGTTCCAGACAACGCCATACGGCAACCCCAATGCCATCATGGAACACGCACACTGCAGAAAATGCTTATGTGCCAGGCTGCTGATGAATTTGATGCAGTAGACGGTATTATTCTTTACGACATCCGCAAGACCCGAGGTATAAATTACTTTATGGTCCTTAGTATGAATGTCGATATCGCCGCGTGCCTGAACATATTCATCGGGAGTGAACACGGTTCCAAGCCGCATACTGAGCGACATTTTGGCTTTTGCGTTCACAAAAGGAGGCTTGACCTGTTTTACATACCTGCACTGATTCGTTTCGAGTGCTGTGAGCAGTAGAACCTTATCCTCGACCGTTGCGCCCTTCTTGATTTTCAAATACTGCATGTCTTTATGCAGGTCCATATAATACGCAAGTGCGTCATCTATATCGTAGGAATTAAAGAATCCTGCCTGCATGTAGATGCTGATGCAGGGAGACAAATCAATCATTGCATCTGCCGTCTGGATATCAATGGTCGTGGTATCATTACGTTCAATCGGTGTGACTTCCAACAGCTTATAGCAGGCATCTACATCCTCGATGAATTTATGGTCAAACATTTCAGAGAATGCGAACGGATGCGGAAATCCGCGAAGAGTTTCAGTTGGGGTCATCAGAGATTTATCGCTCAACGGATGGTCTGAGTTTACGAAAATGATTCGCTGCTTTCCTCGGCTTGCTGCGACACAAAACAGATTCCGAAGAATCTCATATCGTGCCATCGGTTTGTTTGTGCGAGACGACCAGTATTCTTCCGTGAAATCAAACACAACGCAGATAGGCCGCTCCATACCTTTGCTGCCGTCAAAAGTCGTGAAGATACCAACATCCGAGGAGGGTGCTACTGCTTTATTCCCGTCATTGTCTGCGATACTTGCATAGACATGATGCTTGTCATAGAGGTTCCCCGGTCGATTCTCCAAGTCGTTGAGCACCTTCGTCATGGCTCCAATTCGAGCACCCAGGCAAAGGACATTTTTGGGGTTCTGCTTATTCAGGAACTCTGTTACTTCATCGACCGACATCTGTTCCACGATACAGGAGCTATTTACGCCGTTGATGGTCTTGCCCCAGATGTTGCCGAGTCGTTCTGCCAAGTCATGAGAAATACGGAAGCATTTCGTGAAAACCACCTGTTCATGGCGGCCGAGAAAATCCTGCATGAACTCCCAGACATCCAGCGCTGTATCATCGTAGATTTTCTGCTTCATATCGCCCACTGCGACGATTTGAAGGCCCGGATTCTTAGAGCGGATATATTTGAGCAGTTCTGCAATCTCGTCATTGATATCCTGATACTCGTCAATGATAAGAGTATCAATCGGCGGAATCGGAATTTTCTTTTCCAATACCATGGCAAGCTGTTCGCCCTGTCCGCAATTCCGGATTCCCTTTTTGTTCAGCAGCAGGCTTGCAAATCCATGATAGTTCTGAACCAGGACATTGCCATTCTTGATTTTGTCTTTGGCATCAAGTTTGAGTAATCGGTTGTAGGTCAAGTACAAAATACGCCGTTCTGGTGGATATGCATCGCAGAGTACGTTGATAGTCGATGTTTTTCCGCTGCCAATGCAGGCGTCACACAATACGTTTTTTCCCGACAATGCCAAATGTACGAATTCCTGTTGTTCGCTTGACAAGTTGTTCAGTGTCATAGCCAAATTCGGACTTCCAACTTTTCACGGGTTGCCCCGTTACTCAGTATGGATTTCTGCTTCATAGAGCGAGCTTACCGCAAGCCGCAGCTCTTGATAGAGGCTCGCTCTCCACAGACTTTAAGATTCGGTCGTCCTGACCGTACTGTTCGCCTGTGGTTATGAGGCGGCTGGCGTAGCCAGCATGTCCATTCCTTTCTTTAGAATGTTTTCTGCTGCATTTTTATCCCTATCGTGTGATGTGTTACATTTCGGACAGACCCAATGCCGAACATTGAGGTTTTTTACCTCTTTGTTTTGGTAGCCGCAGCAAGAGCAGGTCTGGCTGCTTGGATAGAAGGTTGGTATTTTTACAACTACTCTTCCTGCCCAACTGGATTTATAATCAAGTTGTCGGAAGAACTCTCCCCAAGAAACATCGGAAATACTTTTAGCAAGGTTATGATTGCGAACCATACCATTTACATTGAGGTCTTCTACACAGATGATTTGGTTTTCTTTCACCAGTGTAGATGACAACTTGTGTAGGGCATCTTTTCGCTTATTGGTCACTTTTTCGTGGCAGCAAGCCACCTTGATACGTTGCTTCTCCCAGTTGGCAGAACCTTTCTTTTTGCGTGACAGCTTTTTCTGCTCACGCTTTAGTTTAGCTTCCGCTTTCTGAAGATATTTATTGTTTGGATATTCTTTTCCATTGCTGTCAACAGCAAAAGATTTGATGCCAACATCTAAACCGATGACGGTATCTTTAACCGGAAGCGGCATTACTTCTACTTCGCAAAGAATACTTACATAGTATTTGCCGCTTGCTGAGCGACGGATTGTTGCCTTACAGATGCGTCCCTCAATGTTGCGACTCTTACGATAACGCATCTTCCCAAGTGTCGGAAGCTGAATGTACTTATCGTCAACTTTAATGCTTTTTGCTTTTGTAGTTGTATAGCTTTCTTCTCCCCGTTTTCGTTTGAATTGGGGGAACCCTTTACCGTCTTCGAAAAAGCCTTTATAGGCATTATTTAACTGACGACAGCTATATTTGAGTGCTTGACTATCTACTTCAGCAAGCCAAGGAAGATAAGTTTTCATCTGAGGAAGCAGATTTTGTGTATCAATATAGCTCATACTTTCACCGCGCCGTTGATAAGCTTTTATACGCCTATCTAGCATAGAGTTATATACAAAACGGCAGCAGCCGAGCGTTTTATTGATTTTGACTTTCTGTTCTTCTGTTGGCTCTAGCCGAAATTTATAGCCTTTATGTACTTTCAAAGTGGCTCACCTCCTTTATGGACTTTTGTGCTCATGAGTTATTCAGACCCCCCGGAAAAAGTTGAATAGCCCCAAATTCTCCTTAACAAACAAAATGCCCCGGCAGCATCCAATTCAGATGCCGTCAGGGCACAATTTTTATCTTATTAGGGCTATTATATCTGATTCGCACAGATGTGCAAGGTTTTTATCACGTTTTATTTTTATTTTTGGCAAAAAAAGAACGTCCACCCGCGTTTGCAGATGGGCGCATAATCTTACGCGACCTCATGGGCCGCTTTGTAGCCTTTCTTACGGCAGTTGTGTTACCTGCAGCCGCTGCATTTCCGCACCATAGCAAAATATCGTTTCAATCATATGTGGCATAGTGCATCACTTTTGTAGTCCCGCAGGTTCTCACTTGCAACGTATTAACAAGAGGCAGACTATTGTGTTTTCAATCTTATACAGTTTTGTTGACCAGCAATTATTAGTTTTTGTCAAACGCTTTGACTGTTATAATTATACTCAGTCACCTTGACCTCATCAGGCAGCATTTCGCGGTGATAAGTCACCTCGTAATCCTCATAAGATGTAGGTGCATCATTAGGTTGCTTCAGTCGAGCCGCCAGTGCCCGCTCAATGGTGTCCCGATAAGCATTTCCCATCGGTTTGGTGTGTTCAACGACAAACAACTTACGCAGCGTTAGGGCTCTGCTGGAGCTCATATCTTCCTCGAACATATGCTGCAGCGCATCAATCAACAAATTAACGTCATCCATCGTAACACCGTTACGCTGTGCCATTGCACTGTTGATTTGAATGCTCATGTGATACAGCCCATATCTGATAATGCTTCGACGGCCTATCATGCGGTCTTTCGTCTTCTTTTCGGCTCCATCGTCGCTTTCGTCGATACTGACGCCCTTCTTGGCGCCTTTATCTTCGCCTTTGCGTTCAGCATCGGAAGCAACGCAGCAGCGAGTAATCGTCATCGGGATGATTTCGATAGGGTCATAGGACATCGGCATAGATACCTGGCAGGCACCCTTGATGCGGCTGAGAAGGCTGCAGTTGGAATAACTCGTATTCACAAGCCCAAACATGCGAGTATCATAGTAGTACCGGCACAGCTCCTTATAAGCCTCCAGCTGCTGGTCATCGGGGATGCCTTTGGTTTTTTTGCCGATGATAGGCTCCAGGCACTCTTTAACGCTGCGCTCAATGGAAAAAGTATCGGGGCTGCAATATAGTGCATGGCTGTTCTTTTCCAGACCGTCAAACAAGACCTTGTCACGGATGTAGCTGCGAATCTTATATTTGATGCTTTCGGACGACATGTACCCGATTCCATCCTCAAACTGACGCGGGTTGTTGTCGTTGTCGGGGTCCCCATTGGGATTACAGTTCTGCGCATCAAACGCTAGAACAATGGTGATAGGATTCTTAACGAGTTCAGACATTGTTACTTCTCCTTTTGTGTTGCAACGGTTGTCGCAGTATCCGTATTATTAGTTTCAATTTTGGCGGCTTTCCGGTTTTTCTTCTCCTCGGCATCCTTGATGTTTGCGCTTCGCTGCTGATAGTATCCGACGAGATATTCACCTTTTTGCTTTTCGGATAGATGGTCGGGATAGTTGCCATCCAGCATATCGATAAGAGCCATAATTTTCTTGTCGCTGGAATTATAAAGACCTCTCATGCCATTTGCTTTAGCCTTGTTCTTCAAAAGAAGGAAACTCTTGTGAAGTTCCGGCATGGTTTTGGCCGGGTTCATCATAACTCGCTCAAAGAACCGTTTAGCGTAAGTGGTTTGGTTGTTGGGGTCAATCTTTCTCTGCGCACTTTCCATATGTGCGAAGATTCGTCCTGTGATATAAGCAGGGCTGGTGTTGTTTGAGTTGAGTCCCATCGTCATATTCTCTCCGTAATTGCGAATTAAGAACGCTTTTGTGATACCGGCCAAAGACGCCGTGATGCGATTTTCTTTGCCTTTCTTATTTTGCTGAAGCAAACGGCAGGACCGAAGCAGTGCCAGGGAAAGGACTTGCTCCGGATACTTTGTTCCGGAATAAATGCTGATACTCAGTTGTTTCCAAAGAGCGTTGTTGAAAGAACTCGTGCTTCCATCACTGTTTTTGGCGAAAAGTGAGTTGTAGATGTTGATGGCTCTTGCAAAATCTCGGCTGGTTCCATCCGCATCTCGGCAAGTCTGGCTTCGGTCAATTTCCATGTCAGTGTAATGCTTGGCAAAGTTTCCAAGCAGCTCGTCAAGCGTCATCTGCGTAAAGCTGGATGCAGAACATCCCTTATTATTCATATCAAGATTCCAGACGTTGACGACTAAGTTCTTTTCAATGTCCGAAAGAACCGTGATTCGTCCCTGATAGAGTTTTGTTTTTTCAAGGATTCTGATAGTGGTTTCAGAACCTGATTCATTTGCCTGAGAGATAGTTTTAGCTTTATCACTGCGGCAACAGCATAGGTCAATGACCGCGTCTTCCAGCTTTGTTGGCATATCATCCGACCAGATAATTTGATTCTTTGAATAAAGAGACTGTGAAGTGGCCGGAACCGGAAACCGATGTTTGGAGCCGAGCAAATCTGTAGCCGCTTCGTAAATCTTATGTTCATCTTGCATTGTGATGGGGATGGCGTTGCCCTGCTGACGTCCGAAATACTCGGTGTTTGCTTTGTTGTTGGACAAAAGAGTGTTTGTGACAGGGCCATTCTTTTTGTTTCCCCATGCCGTGATGGCTCGAAACAAGCGAGCCTTAAACCCGATATTGCCGCTTATCATGCTTCGAATCTTGATAGGTTCCGGCAACAGAGCAATTTCACCGCCCTTGAGTGTATCAATCGGCATTTCCCCATATTTATTGACAATCGCCGCATAGCTTTTGCGAAATGTCTCATCATCAAAAACTGGAACGCCATTGTAGAACAGGATAAAGGTTTTCTTTTCCTGGCCTTTCGCCTCCATTACGTCGCTGACACATTTATTGTCAAGCGCCTTTTCTGGGTCCCACGTTTCGTAGAACTTGTAGACGACATCTAAGGCTTTAGAATGTCCCAACAGGTCACGCAGCATAAAGACTGCGTCGCGCATCATAGTGTATCGAACAAGATTGCTCGCTTCACCGACTTTGCCGAGAAGATGTTCCGCATCATCACAGAACACATACGGAATCGGCAGCTTGCCAGACCGTGGCCTGCGTGTTGGCATCTTGAATTCCTCGCCTTTGTTCTTTTTATCGGATAAATCACCGAGAGCGAAAATCCTATCGATTTCTCCGTCATCGTTTAGTTCGACGGCATATTGAGCAAACTTGTGTGTCCAGCCGAAAGGCGTTGCATTTCCAGCTGCTGCCATCGCATCATAGTGCTTAACCAGCGCATTCAGAATATCCATAGCAGCGAAAATACTCCCCCTTCGTAAAATCGATGACACCATTCTCGATGCGAAGATGCCTGCAAACCAAATCCGGTTCAAATTTGTTCGTATAATCCGGCGTCAGAGGCATGTTGCACAAATCAGATGTGATGGGCAGCGTCGGAAGGATTTCAGCTTCCGTTACAGGATGGAAATACATGGGTGTTTCCATCACGCCAAGATACGGATATCCCATCCCACAGCTGTCGGAAGCATACTCTAAGAAATTCCTGTACTGCACTGTGAGGTCGCTTTCTAAAGCCATGTTATCCATTCTTACGATTCGTACAACGACCGTGTAGCAAACATCCGTTAAGCATTCGCGGGAGCGCATTCCTTCGATGTTCTCAATATTTCGCAGCAGGATACGTGTCTTTTTTATAGGAGAGTGAATGTACACCGCCGTCGGAATCGCTTCCATACCGACATGTTTGTAGATGGAATCCATTGCACCTTTCAGTGCCGAGTAAGTCGGAACATCATAGGTCGTTCCTTCCGAACGCATTCCTGGTATCGTGTAGGCTGCCAGCTTGCTGTTCACCTGTACGAAAATAGGCTCTGAATGAACCTCCCTGGCCTTTCTGTTACGGTCTGCAAACCCCGCGAGCTCCAAAATTTCACTGTCTTTCTGCTCAATCATTTTACGTCTCCACTTGTCATCTATGTTGCCGGATGGTTGTTATTGGCTTTTATCTGTCTCTATCCTTGATTGTATGCGAATCGCACAAGTTGGCAAGTGTTTATTATAATTTTAATTGCTTGACTCCCCCTCCGGCAGAAAGATAGCATTACTTTATGATATATCGTTAAACATCAAGCCGCAGTCGATGTACAGTTTCATGTTTCTAAGGCTGCAGATATTGACCTTGGCGTATGCTTTCGTTTTTAGAGGAAAAAAGAACCCCCACTACTCAAAAAAGTAATAGGAGTTCTTTATAATCTTACGCAGCCTCAAGGACTGCTATTTCAACCGGTAGCCGGTAACAGGTCGGCCGTCCTTTGTGACATTTCAATCTTGCACTATTTATATTTTTTACTGCATCGGCATCACCTTTGCTTCCGTTAACTTCATTTTCATTATCTTCAATTCGCACGGTTTTGCAACAAAAATTGCTGCCCATATTCAAATGGACGAGCAGTATTTTGTTGCTGATAGCATGTCAATTACATGACGCGCCGCAAATATTCCTTGTTGATTTCCACCAGAAGCTCCTCAATTTTTCCAAAGTCAGGCTTAGCAGGAAGAGAGGTTTTCCTCACGTCATCCTGAAATTTCTTTTCAAGCGCATCAACAAACTCAAAGAATTCGGGTGCGTACGACCCGTCTTCACGCAGGTACTTGCCGTTGCGAATCGCCAACAGTTCCTCGCGTTCCTTGTCTCGGCGAGTGATAATCTCGCCTTTTTCCAGAATATCGAACGCCGTGTAGTACAACCGCACAATGTGCATCGCGTGTTTGTTGATGTGGGCAGCATTTTTAGCTTGTCCCTCGTTTCCATCAGAATAATCCCAAGCCGGTTCTGACCCGGGATGTTCCGGCATTTCGGGCAATGGCAGTTTCCCCAGTAGTTATCGTGCCAACTGGTGGTATCTTCCTCGATTGGCTGCGTTCCCGTTTCGAGGAGACGCTGCTTGAGGTCTTTATTCTGTTCGAATTTAGCCATCACCACGCGGCGCATTACATCGTCCCGGGTTTCGTCCCAGTTGGCAGGGAAAGCCACATGACGGCCAAAATGCTTAGCCGTTGCCGGAGGCATGTCTGAAAATTGTTTGCGCTCTTCCAGCGGAACCTTGTGGCTCTGAAACGCTGCTTCGGCATTCTTGTAACGAATCCCATTCATCACAAATTCGCAAGAATAATAGTTACTCATAAACCAGTAGCGAGAGGTATCTTTTCTGAATCGAATCATACGAATCTCCTATTCTCTATCTCATGCGGCGGTTTTATTGCCGCTGTTCTTTTTCTCTACTGCTGTACTCAAAAGACCATCAAACAACTCAACTGCCGTAGACACAAACAGCTGGCTCTGAACCGAGATTTTTCCCGGCTCCGGAGTCCGCTCTTTCATGTGCGCAGCAGCATTATAAATTGCCGCCAAAACCCCATGCTTCATCAAAACCACTTCTCTGATATCGGGACTTTCAGCGGCAAGGAAGCTGGCGAGGTTGTAGGCCCGCCTAAGCATCGGCTCATCGTACAAAGGAGCATTGCGCTGAACCATGGTAGTATAAATAGCGGGTTGTTTCCCGGAATCGCTGAACCGAATGCCTCGAAAGCCAGAACTGACCTCATACAAAAGCGTGAGGCGTTCGGTCAGAAACACCGCCGTCTCGGCAATTCTCTTTGCCGTTTCATCAGGAAACGGAACGGCATTGTCCTGCTGTGCCGCGTGCAGAATCTTTTTAGCCAAAAGCCGTTTCGCATATTCCTGCACATCATGGTCGAGTTCGTAGTAAATATGGCTTACTGTCTTATTGGTACGCATATGATTACCTCCTGGTTCTCGCTGCCTTTTGCCGTTCGACCCACGCTTCGGCTTCCTCTACCGTGGCATACACTGCCGTCTCACCGCGCCGGGCAATCTGCTTTCGGGCATTCTGTGCCGCCTGCTCACTCTTGTAAGTTTCATAGCCGATATAAGACCCGTCCCAGCGTGCAAGGCAGCAATAATATTCGTGGCTCTTGGCGGGAGCTGCCGGGACAAAGGGAGGTGGTGCCGTTGGCACTGTCTTTGTCGCCTGCGTGGCAGGAATCGGTGTTCCGGTCTTTCTGGCAATTAGATTCTGCTTTTCTGCCATCCAGGCATCAGCTTCCTTCGTATAATAGAAGTACTTTGCTTCGCAATTGTTGAAAAGCGAATAATACAGATTCAACATCTCTTTTTCACTGCTGCAGACTTTCTTGCGTGCTAAATTGTAGCTTGCATCGTAGTAGCAGCAGATGAAAGAATCCCCACGCGGAGTTTTCTTCGTCTCATCCTCCTTGTAATCCGGGTACAGCTTGGCGAGGTCGTCCACTGTGTTCTTTTCCGGGTCCAGCGTAGATGCGTCGAACCCATTTGGAAGCTCCCAGTCATGAGAGCTGATGACGTTCAGGAAACTGCTTGCATACTGCATTGTCCAGCGCCCTACATGAACAAATCCGAAACTCTCAAGGCACCGAATCTGTTTCGGGGTAGCCATTCCGCTGGCCCTGCGAGCGATGAGTCGTTTGAGAATCGCAGCGGCAAGGCCCTGAGATTTGATGGCATCCCCTTTTACGCCGTAGCACGAAATACTATCGATGATGTCATCGGAAGGCTCCTGCCTCTCACTCTCAAACATCGGCTGATAGTCGTTGAGTTCCGGCGCTTCGATGCTGAAGATATACTGCAGAGGGTCAACCAATCCTCTCGGCTTTTGACGTTGCGCCTGGAGTTTGCGCTGAATTGTATCCTGCTTTTCGAGCTCACACAGCGCTTTTCGCTTTTCTTCGTCCAGCTCAGTCTGTGCTTCCTCGATTGCCTCAATCAGCCCCAATTCAGGACTCCCGAAATTTTCCTGGCTATTCGAACCGGTGAGTGCCGCATCCGCCAGCATATCGGTGGTTTTTTGTGCCACTTCCTGGTCTTCACAGAAAATATCAGCAGGATGGCAAAGACTATGTTTCTTTGTCAGCCACAGGAAATCCAGGACAAGAAGGTTCTTTTTCCCTTCACACAGACGTGTTCCGCGTCCCACAATCTGCGCATACAGGCTACGACTCTTGGTAGGACGCAAGCAGATGATACAGTCAACGGTCGGGCAATCCCAGCCTTCCGTCAGAAGCATCGCGTTCGTGAGCGCCTTGTACTCGCCGTTGTCGAATCCTTTCAGAACGTCCTCGCGGTCCGCAGACGCGCCATTGACTTCTGCAGTCTTGAAGTTCCGCTTATTGAGGATATTGCATAGTCTTTTGCTGATTCGTACCAGCGGCGTAAAGATGACAGTCTTTCGGTTCTGGCATTCTCGTACAATGGCATCCGCAATCGTGTCCAGATACAGGTCAAGGACATTGCCCAGGTCCTGCGCGCTGAAATCACCGGCATTGATATGGACCTTGCTGATGTCTACCTCGACCGGAATTGTCTTCGTGTTGATTTTGCAGAGATAACCTTCCCGAATTGCATCCGGAAGCTTATATTCAAATGCAAGACTATCAAAGATATCAGATAGGGATTTCATGTCGCTTCGGTCGGGTGTTGCGGTCACGCCCAACACTTTGGCATCGATGAAATGCTCGAGAATTCCCTTGTAAGTTTTGGCTGCCGTGTGATGCGCTTCATCAATGATGATAGTCCCGAAATAATCACGCGGATACTTCATTAACCGATTCTGCTTAGAGAGAGTCTGAACACTGGCAACCACGACCATCTTATCGGAATCGAGCGCCGAGCTTTGCGCTTTCTCTAACGCGGTCTCTAGCCCCGTCACCATCTTGAGCTTGTCGCTTGCCTGCTGTAAAAGCTCTTCCCGGTGCGCAAGAATCAAAACGTGTTCGCCCTTTGCCACCTGGTCGTTCACGATGCTTGCAAACACAATAGTTTTGCCGGTTCCGGTCGGCATCACAACCAGCGTTTTCTTATTCCCGGCATCCCACTCTCTATGAATCGCCGCAGCAGCTTTCTGCTGATATGGCCGTGGGTCAATCTTCTTTGTTGTAATCATATTTCACCCAAAAAACAAGCAGGCCCGAAATGAGCCTGCCTTACTTTTTCTCAATTTAGTTCATTGCCCGCTGCATCACAAATATAATGCCGGTTGCCAAAACCATAACGCCAATGTCTCTGACAACGGTTCCGACCCGTTTATCATTGGTAATGTCCTGATTCCATTCAAATCCCCAACCAATCATAGCGACACCAACCACAATCAAAATAACACCAACAATCGTTAAGCTTTCTTCTGATAAACCGTACATAGTGCATTTCCTTTCCGCAAACAAAAAAGTCCCGCACAAACAACTCATGCGGGACAACGATAAGATATATTTTTGGTTTATATTTTTCATTGTACGTAATTCGCACAGATTGACAATAGAAAATTACAAAAAAATTCCCGCATGAGCGTCGCTGCTCACACGGGAAAAAATTTCTTAATATTCAGTGCAGAGAACCGTCAAAAGGCTGGAGAAGTAGTACATTGCGATGGTCGTGATTTTCACAGCATCGCTTCCCTGCCCGTTTGCAAGGCGTGTAAAGGTTCCGCCGTTCTTGAGTCGGGTCATGGTCAGGTACATGAGCATATAGGTGTTCACATAGACGTCTGTATATCGCTGACCGTCGTCCTTGTAGCGCTGCGGGATACATTCCTGACTCAACATTTCAATGAGCTGATACCAGGATTTCAGATACAGAGGGCTCTTCGGTTCATTCAGAGCATTCTGAGCCTGCTTCTGGTATTCTTTCAGAGTTTCATCAGTCAGGGGCATGAACTCGACGTTTGCAAATTTGTCACGGTTGTAGTAGAGCCACAGCGTGGCATTGGACAGGTCCATGCAGATACCGGCAAGCTTCTCTGCCTTATCGTCTTCCAGCTGAGTTACCGGAACACTAGGGTCATTGATTTCGGCATCTTCAGAAGTCATGTCCACAATTCGGTAACTGTTTTCCTCCGTCCGAATCTCAGAGCTGACAAAGCGCTTGAAATCTTCAACGAGCTTCCGATAAGCTTCGAGCTGAGCATTGGTATTCTGTTCACTCATGGTATGTATCTCCTATTCATTCGTTATTTTGTTTGTGCTTATTGTACGGGTATCGTACGTTTTTGCAAGAGCTTTTGACCCAAGCACCTTTTTGGCTGTTTGTCAATACCCGCAGAATATCAAAGTGCTGTTAAAGTTCAGGTGGAAAAACGTTCTGGAACCAACAAATCCGGGACTCCCGCCTCTTGCATTTGTTTACCACCTTTTTCAGCTTGCACTCTGGCCGCTTTTCTTAACCTCGGCTGCAACCTTCAAGCGGCGTATGTACTCTTCGAGCTCTTCCAGCGTATAGGTTTCTTCCGTCTCAATCGGCTCTTTGGCATCTTTGGGCAGATAGCTTTTTGTACAGACAAACTCAGGGCTCGTTACAGGGCAGTCCAGGACAGTTTCGTCGTACAGTTCCTTCTCGATGTTATGGTAGAGGAAGAACGGGATATGCCGCCCGCAATCGTCATCCGATTCTGTCCAATCCGGGAGTTCCTGGATTTCGAGGGCATATGTTTCATACAATACCGTGTTTGCCCGAGCATTGCCAAGAAGAGTGTTGAACAGCTTAAAGTTTTCTCTCACTTCGCGGCGGAAGAATTTCGGGAGCGAGAACTCCTCGTATTCCAGCTTCGTATCAGAACGTAGATAGTAGCGGTACTGCGCCTCGACCGGCATGAATTCAGTCGTGTTGTTCAGCTCTTTCAAAGCGTTGAGTCGTTCACTCGTTTTTTTGACATTATGTCTTGCAAAGCCCAGATACGCTGAAACCAGAATCATCAGAAGAAGAGCTGCAAGGATAATGACAATGAGCCATTCCTCGCCTTCGATATGCGGCAGGTGTTTCAGAATACTATCCTGGATAGCATAAGGAAGGTCATCGAACCATTCATAGAACCCAATCGGGTCCTGATAAGTATGGGGAGCCATGATTCACCCTCACCGCCATCAGTAAATAAACTTGCATTCCCGGCGTTCCCGGCCATTGCCGCACCAGTAATGCCGCCAGCGGGGAGTTTTGCCTTCCCCATTCTTTTTGTATTCTTTGGCCGCATTCTCACCAACGGTATATGCCTTGACGTTGATGCGTTGTGCTTTCCCTTGGAACACGAATACCGGGCGGTCACGCTTTTTGGAAGTTTCAAGGCGGACATCTGGGTTCTTGCTGGCAAGATAGTTGGCGCACAGGATTGCCAGGCGAACATAAGGTGTGCCGCCGTCAAAGACCGAAGGGACTGCTTCCATCACAGCCGGTACGCTGATACCATTTACTTGCCGCTGCCCTGCTGCCTTTTCCAGATATTCTTTCGTGCTCCGAGTTGCTTCCGTCAAACTCTGGTTTTCTTTGGCCCAGGCAGGCAGAGTCAGGAACGTGAAATCATCATGGCTGCCTTTGGCCGGGCCGACAAGAACGATACCGAAAGCTGTGGTTTTCTCTTTTTCGTCGAATTCCACATGCACGAACATACCGTTGTAGTCGTAGCTGTCATACACCGGGATAAAGAAATCACGAACTGGGAGTCGCTGCAGGATATCCTGATGAATTGCCACGTCATCCGTATCCATCAGCATTTTCTGAAACTCGTAGTCAAAATCATAGACCGTCTTTGTCTGATTCCAGCAGCCAATGGTAAAGCAGGGAAAAATCTGCGCAGCCAAAACACGCTCAAAACCCGGCGTGTTCATTTTCTGCGCTGCTGTCATGCAGCACAGCATCGCGGACTTGTTGTATTCTTCCAGCGTTTTTCCACACGGGTCACTGAATCCAAAATGGTTTCGGGTTTGTTTGGTAACGGCATTCGCCGTCAATGCGATTCTCAGCTGTTCATTGGTCATTTGCTATCCTCCAAAAGTTTATTTTTTGTCATATGCAAACAGCGCTGGACCATCCCAATGGTGAATTTGCGAGTCGTCAGTACTGTCATGAGCTTGCCTTCATTACCCTTGATAGTTCGTTCCAAAATGTTCCAGGATTCGGTTTCAGGCTTGACATTGGTATATAAGTCCAGCGGAACATACAGCCACGCGATTTCACTGTCCCGCATCACGGCATAGGATTGCAGGATTTTATCAATTGCCTCTACGCCGACCTTCCAGCTGGTGATTATGGTCCGGCTGATATCGTATACAATCAGGTGCGGTGCTTCATTTGCTTCCGTATCAACTTCAATGACATGAGCAATATACGGTTTCCCGTCCACCAGCTTATACCGATAAATGATGGACGGGATTTTCTCTCGAATCAATCTGTCATGTTCAAGCGCCAAGTCCGCGTACTCGCCCGTTGCATCAATGATGATGACTCGTCCCTGACAGGTCCTCAGCGTCGCTCTAATTTGCTTGCGGCACCAGGCAGAGCAGCTCTCTTTGTACTCCGTCGAGACAAGAAAGAAATTCCTGCCCGGTGTGATAATGGGTTCATAGCTCATTGTTTATCCTCTGTAGCTTTTGTAATTCATTCACTTTTAATTGTCTGCAATTCGCACGATTCCGCAATAAACAAAACCCACAGGTGAGAGAATGACCTGTGGGCTTCGAAAAGAGGTAATTATGCGCAAGCAGACACGGCATCGATTCGTGGCGACCAACTACAATCACTACAAATGTCTCTTGCCGTTTCTCTTGTACAATTCTTATTGTACGAAGTTCGCACAGCAGCGCAAGGGTAAACTTGCCAAGACTAAGATATTTTTGAGTTTGACTTCTGGTGTTTGTTTTTTTGTACTCATTTTCGAAAACTACCATACAATACCCCTGGCACAAAATGAGATACACCTCCAGCTACAACTCAAGAGCCCCATCCAAGATGACGGGGCTTTAGTTTTATATATTAGGGCAACAATAAATCTCGTGCATAAAGGTTAAGTATTCATGAACAAAGTTGCGATTTTGGCCCGTCCATCTGTAAAATATGATATAATTATGTTAGAAAGAATTGTGGGAGGAGAAAAACAATGACGGTCGGGGATATTCTTGTAAGCATCAACCAAGCAAGTCTCGAGACGATGTTCCCCCTCACTGCAGTGCAGACAAGTGCTGACATTGAACGGTACTACAAAGAAGGCTACAGTGTCGGCTTAACGGCCAACGAATTTGCTAAGAAGTATCCGAGGCTTCCTGTCGACAGAATCTATGCTGCGCACAATATGTTGGCCCCGCTCTATTACTGCGAACTCGATAATCCGGCCATTCCCATCGTTCTTTCTCTAAACATTTATGGCGACAAGTGTCTGGCTGTGAACAGCGAATCGGATGAAAAGTTTCAGCAGAGAGTTCTGGATATGGCCGAGAAAATCTCATCGGGAAACGTCCCCTTCATTCGCGGCTACCTCTTTTCCCTGGAAGACAGCCTGCGTGTATCGGTTCTTTCTAAATACATTGAGTTGTCCAGTCCGGGTGAGAATCTATACGCACTTTTTTTGGACTTCTATCGTACCAGTGATTTTGGGTTCTCGGCTCTCAAAGAGGATAACCTTCAGAAAGTCTTTTCTGGAAAGTCTCAGAAACAAAAGCAGAACACTGAAAAGAAGCTATCCAGCCTGCCAGATATTGTGACCATCTATCGTGGGGAAGGAAGCAAATCAACTCCATACGAGAAATCTTTCTCCTGGACCACAAGCTACAAGGCAGCCTGTTTCTTTGCCTGCCGCATCCCGAGTCTCGAGAACAGCAGAATCATCACTGCCCATGTCAGCAAATGTGACATCATCGAGTATTTCCCGAATGATGAAGAAAAAGAGGTTCTTGTCCCACCGGCTGCCGTAAAAGATAGAAAGGTCGATACACTATACGGCATTAACGCTCTGACAGATGAAATTCAGGCGTTCTTCCCTCTCTACCAGCGCTACCGGAGCCGCATTTCCACTCTGTATGATGCTTATGGCCGGGCTAATGATGAGGAGCACGACGCCGAGCATACGCTGCGAGTTCTCTTTGATGCGCTGCTTTTGGTTCAGATTCATGGCATTGCCTTAACAAAAAAAGAATCCCACCAGCTATGTGATGCGATTCTTTATCATGATATTGGGCGGACAAACGATGATGTCGATGACAGCCACGGAGCAAAGTCTAGGGACATTTATTATGACACAGCCTCCGACTGCAATCCGGCAACTGCTTTCCTCATCGAGTATCATTGCTTGGATGACCGCAAGGCTCTTGCAGACCTCAAAGCATCCAATATCCGGGACAAAGAACGGGTGTGGCTGCTATATACGATTCTCAAGGATGCAGATGCTTTAGACCGTGTGCGGTTCGGGATGCGGGCCGTGGACCCTAAGTATTTCCGCAACGAGATAACCCACAAACTACTGCCCACTGCGCAGAGTTGTGTGGGGCAGTTAAAGTTGTAAGGAGGATACCGTGCAGAACGAAAATGGTGTTTTGGCAGTGCAGGAAGATTTCGGTAATACCTTAGTCGATAAATACGCACCGGTATGGGATAAGAAATATCGGAGCAAGGGCGAGTCTATCTGGGTATTTCAGAGAAGAACCCTGTCCAGCGCTTGCCAGGTTGCGACGACATTGCATGACATGGATTTTGGGAAAGCATCTACTTTCCTCTTTCACCTGGTCCGTGAAGCTGAGGAGTGCAAACCCATCATTGAGGCCGTCAGCTCTCAGGTAGAGCTTGCCATGGCAAACCCCGACAAGTTCATTAAAGGCTATCATCAGTTTTTGCAGGGGCTCACAAAGCCCATCAAGAAGAACAAGGACTATGCTCTGTATTTCAAGGCTATTGCTTATGCGCAGGAATGTGTTCATTCAGGATTGTCCATTGACGAAAATGTGGAACGTAATGATTCTGTCTTGTACGCGGTAATCGATATGCTGATGCAGGGAAGCGAATACCTCAAGCCTCAGGAATTTGACATTGTGAACAACATTGTTGGCATTTCGACTGAGAATGAGCCTATTATCATTCGGGACCCCTATCCCCTTGCGGATGTTCCTGTCTATTATAGTGATGCTCTTTTCAACAATCGGCCATACGACAAATGTGAATCTCAGATTTCTGAAGACAGACGCTTGGATATGGTCTTTTCGTACTACAAGCGTTATGGCTATGAGAATGTTGCAGATTTCGATAGCATCAACGACCTCGCTTTGCTCTCGCATTTGTATACGAACACTGTCCTTTCGATGGCCACCTATGTGAACGAGTATACCGTGGACATGTTGCCGGACAAGCCGCTGATTGAGAATACTCCGAACATGTGGTCCTGGTGGCCAAAGCCCATCTCACCCAAATATACGACAGAGTTTCTGAAAGATACGCTGCACCATCGCCGCAGAACTCTTCCCGCCAACGGTGCATTGTTTCAGTTTGATGCCTGCCAGCTGATACAGGAAATTAAGCTGAAAGAGACTTGCCGCGACAACGAGATTGTATGTCTGTATAAAATCGTAACCAAGTTCGGTGACCTGGCCGGATACTATAACACAAGCACCGAGTGGTTTTATATTTTGACTGACCGAGCTCAATTTCCAGAGCTGGTTGACAGCGTCACGAATCTGATTCTCTGGCTGTACACTTCTCTCGCCTGTGATTTGCCGGATGTTCTGCCCACTGATGCGTCGTTCCGGTCTTCGTTTGTGACACACGCGGATGCTCCATTTGGGATTCGTTGTCTGATGATTGGCGGAAAGCCCCGCGATTATCGCAAGAAAGGCAATGGTGACGACGAGCCGCTGCGGGTGTTCGACAAGTCCAAATATGATGCTTCGTCCAAAAACATCAATGGTTTCATTCGCCACCTGCCTGCCGGACAGAAAGCAAGCGAACGTGCCATCCTGATAGCTGAAAGCTATGGCTATGAGCTGAAGAGTGATGAAACTTATGTCACGCCGTTTGTGAGAAGACAATGGCTGAAAAAGAAAACTGAAGAGTCAATAATCCACGACTAAAGTCGCGGGTCTCCTTGCCCTGATTTATGAAGAAAAGCGCCCACCGAAAAATGGTGAGCGCTTTTATTTTTCATTCCAAAAAGCCGGAGAGTTTTCCCATTCCAGAAAACTTTTTCCAAAAATGCCAAAAGTTTTCTGAATTCAGAAAAGTTTTGCTGCTATTCCAGAAGTTTTTTGGTTTCGGAAAATCATGCGACTATCATTGGGGGTTCACAATCGGCGTTGCAGTTCTTGCCTGCGGGTCAATAGAATAAGTGGCATCAATGTATACCGTATTGTTCCCTGTGTCTTTTCTCACAAAAACTGGCATTACAATTTCTGTGATGGATGTTGGGTCGTTGCCATTCTCTGCATAAGTTTCAGCATATTCTTGCCAACGAATGTCAACATAGGCGTTGGAATGTGGTTCCAGTAGTGCCGCTCCTTCCGGGGTACATTCAAAGCCGTTGATAGAGCCTTTGTCCAAAATGATATCGATACGGTCATCCGTCTTGTTCTGATAGTAGGCTTTCGCCGTATAGCCCATGAAGCTGTCGGAATAGAATCCGCAAATGACCATGCTGCAGGCATTATTGTCGAACAGCACAATATCCGTGGGCTGAATCTCGTGTTTTGGTTCTGTCGCGTTCTCTTCACTTTTCGGATAAATCACAAAGTCATCATCGATAGGGTCATCACGATTCGACACATCCCATTCTGCTTCATCATAGACATCGATGTGAAGTTTGACGGTATCGATGTCTTGCGGTTTCACTCCATAGATTTCCAGTCCTTCGCTGTCCCACGAAACGACTTCAGTAACCTCTTCTCCGGGTCCGATTTCCGGGAACCAGCTGGTATCGGCTGGGATTCCGTTCAGCGATGAACTGCTTGTGATAGCGCATAGAGTCTTGTCGTCCGTTTTGTTCTGGAAGTTAATCTTCCAGTAGTATCCGTAGTCATCATCATAGCCAACGCTCTGCAAGATGATGGTACAGGTATCGTTGTCGGCAATCGTCTGTGGCTGGAAACTCTCATCGAACTGGATGTCAGGTTCAGCCGTTGTACTATCGGCAGCACTACTTGCAGTACTCGTTGAAGAGTCGCTGGTGCTTTCCTCGGAGGATGCAGCATCAGATGTAGCTGCACTGCTGGCAGCAGTACTGGTAGTGTTAGAGCTGCTACAGGCGGCCAGGGAAAGGGCAAGCAAAGCCGAAAGTGCTAATGATACAACCTTTTTCATGATTTTCTCCTTTTTTCTTTGTATAAGGCTATTATACATCAAAAGCGCTTCGGCATTTTACTTTTCCACCGTGTTTTCCAGAATGAAACTTTATTTGCAAAATTGCAAATGAAGTCTGGGAAAGCCAACAATTTTAATCGCAGAAGGGCGTCAAATTATTCCGATGTTGTCACGGAATTTGTCTGAGGGTTAATAGTGAAAGTCTCATCTACATAGATGTCCCGAGTATTGAAATTGTTTATAACGATTGGCATCACCATTTCGGTGATAGAGGTGGGGTCTTTACCGTTGGCCTCATAAGTATCCAAATAATCGCGATAGTAGATGTCCATATAGACATTAGTATGTGCATCGATTCCCATTGTATCTGTTTTAGGGAAGCACTCAAAGCTATTTATGGAGCCTCCGCTTCTAAAGGCAAACATGATTTCTTTATCTGTTTTGTTTTCAATATAAGCTTTAGCCGTGTAACCGAGCAGACCATCGGGGTCAAATCCACAAATCATCAGAGTACAAGCGTCATTATCGACCAGTACGAGGTCCGTGGGTTGGACTTCATGCTTTGGCTCGGTTGCGTTTTCTTCCCCTTTTGGATAAATCACGAAATCGTCATCAACAAGGTCATGTCGTGGGACAGCATCATCTAATTCGTTATAAACATTGAGATAAAAACTTACCGTATTGATATCCTGCGGATTGATGTTATAGATTTTAAGCCCAGCGCTTTTCCAACGACAAACTTCCGTTTCCTCTTGACCGGGCTCAACACTCGGGAACGAAAGGCTTGCACCCACGCCATTCAATGTGCAGGAGCCAAACCAGTTGTTGAGTTTTTTATCCGATGTCTTATTCTTAAAGTAAATCTTCCAATAATAGCCATAATCATCATCGTAGCCAACGCTTTGCAAGATAATGGTGCATTCTTCATTATCAACAAGTGTCTGTGCCTGGAAATCATTATCGTATGTAATTTTGGGTTCGGGGGACGGCGTGGGTAAATCGCTGCCTGTGCCGTTCCACACCCTTTCATATGTTTTGCCGTCTTCTGTAGTATATGTCTCTCCTACTTTAATCCCGTCAGGGCTGTAATCTTGCGTGCTATTGGAAGTGCTATTTGACGAAGCACTTGACGACGAAGCACTTGACTTGGATTCACTTGAGGCTGCAGCAGAACTGTCTGCCTTGCCACAGGCAGCCAACGAGAGGACGAGCAAAGTCGAAAGTGCTAATGATACAACCTTTTTCATAGTGTTCTCCTTTTTTCTGTTTGTCAGAGTCATTATACACCAAAAGCACTTTGACTTATTTATTTTGGGAATATTTATCGCCAATTTGAGCGGATTGCACAAATAGCAAGAAGAAAATCAGTGCATATATGCTTCGACATTTTCCTTTCCCCTCTGCATTTTCCAGAACGAAACTTTTAATGCAGGCTTTCCCAAACGAAACTTTTGGGAGTTGTGATTTGAACTTGACAGCATTTGCGGCAGCTGAGATTTTGCTATTCGCCTGTTCCGATTGTCTCACCACAGATACGAAGCAGCGCATTTCGCTTTTGTGAGATACATCTCATATTCGGAAAGGCTGCGACAAAATTCTGAGGTTTCAGCGGCTCGCTTGCGACATTTTTCCAACTTTTTGGGCAGCAAAAAAGCCCTACCAGAATGGTAGAGTCTTTGCATGTTTTCTCTCGGTCATACGAGTAGGAAGCGTCACTTATCCGATATTCTTTCGCGCAAAAAATGAACTTGCTTCGAGGTGAAGCGTAGCAAGTGCTCAGCAAGTTTTTAGCAAGTTCGTAGCAAGTATGCAACAAGCTCATGACAAGTACAATGTCTACTTTTCCGTAGCAAAAAGAAAAGCCACCAAACGATTTCACTCGCTTGGCGGCTTAGCTATATTCCTATACTGTTTTATCAAAACAACTCATCCAACTTCTCGCTCAGCGTCCCATCCTTTGCATAGGGTAGCGCATTACAGATACGGAAGTTATACTGCTTTCCGTTATGCTCCTCAGAGAAACCCAGAATATAGTTGGCTGCAATGCGATAGATAATTTCGGACGGGGCCAGACCGTAGACCTGCTTTTCAAAGATATGTTCCAGCCGCTCCTTGGGGTTCGGGAATGCGGCCTTTACGCCATCACTCCTCATATAGTTTGTTCTCAATTTCGTTTAAGCACTCAAAATATTTTTCTTTGCCACCAAAAATCTGTTTAACAGCTTTTAGAGGTGTGAGGCCAATATCCGCAAACTGGGGCTGAGCAAAAATATTTTTTACATCGCGCAAGTTGGTGAAATTGGTTTCCGCATAGGCATCCAACAGAAGCCGAATGACTTCTTTCTTTTCATCATCAAATTGCTCCAAATACTTGGCAATAGCGGCAGAATGTGTGCGCTGATGCTTACTCATTGGCGGTTCAATATCATAGCCCATGTGGGCGATAATATCAAAATCATCCACCGTATAACCATACTGTGTCTTGTATCCTGAACTCCAATCGATTCCAAGCAACAGTTCTGATGCAAAGCGAGCCTTATCGTTTGCCAGCAGCCACGCTGCACGGAACTCTTCAAAGGTAGGATATTGCGTGATAATATTGTTCCGAATACAAGAGGAAATGTTCTGCGTTACGAGGTTTCCGTTCAAGTCCAGATACTGAACATCCTCGCCAACAATGCTGACATCTACGCCATTTACACGGGCCACTCTATGCGGTACAACTGGATGTACTGGCGGCGGGTCAACGGGCTTGATAGGTGGCTTCGGGAAATCATTACCTTCCGGAACATCGGTAACCGTAACAGGTGTACCATCAAAAGCCGGGTCATTGAATTTCAGATAATTCTTCCGGAAGTCCAAAATGGTGAAATACATTTTAGACTTTTCTTCACCATCGCACTCATAGCTTTGCTTGATACGAGTGCCGCGACCAATGATTTGCTTAAACTCTGTCATGGAGCCAATCATGCGGTCCAGAACGACAATTTCACAAGTCTCAGCATCAACGCCCGTGCTCATCAGACGGCTCGTAACGGCGATTACAGGGTACTTCTGAGAAGGGTCAATGAAGTTATCAAGTTGGGCCTTTCCGACATCGTTATCACCTGTAATTTGCATAATGTAGCGCGGGTCTTCGGCAACAAGGTCTGCGTTCTCATTTTCCAACAGCCGAACCATTTCCTGACAGTGCGGAATGTCCTCACAGAACACAATGGTCTTAGCAAACCGCATATCATTGGTCTTCATAAAATCACTGATACGCTTTGCGACCATCTGGCGGCGTTCTGCCACGACAATTTTACGGTCAAAGTCTTCCTGCCGATACAAACGGTCTTCAACGGGATTTCCGTCTACATCTTTCATCCCCTTGGGCGGGTAGTAGCCATACTTATCAATGTTCAGTTCAACGCCGATAACTTTGTAGGGGGCGAGGAATCCATCTTCAATGCCTTGTTTCAACGAATAAGTGTAAATCGGATTGCCGAAATACGCTGCATTGCATTCGTCCTCGGCCTTTTCACGCTTAGTGATGGCTTTTTCTACAGCCTTTTTCGTACGAACAATGCCTTCGATGTCATTACTTGATACCGCAGCATTATACTCAGCGCGGGCATCCGTTTCAGCCAGAATAGCTTCTTGAATACCACCGTCTTTCGGTGTTGCTGTCATACCAATTTGCACGGCAGAAGAGAAGTAGGCCAGAATATCGTGCCAGTTAGAATCTTTAGATGCAGAGCCACGGTGACACTCATCAATGATAATAAGGTCGAAGAAATCACGAGGCAGCAGCTTATAATAATCATGGCCTGCCTCACCGTCACGACCACCTGTTTTAAGCTGCTGATACAGGCCAAGAAAGACTTCCTTGGAGGTGTTGATGTTCTTGTTATCAATCTTCTCCATTGCCTCTGCAAAAGGCTTAAAGTCTTTACGCATGGTCTGGTCAATCAGGATATTGCGGTCTGCCAGATAAAGAATCTTCTTAAATGTACGGGTTTTCCAGAAGCGATAAACGATTTGGAAACTGGTATAGGTTTTACCTGTACCAGTAGCCATAACAATCAGAATCCGCTTGGAGCCGCCCATAATCGCTTTTACAGCACGATTGATAGCAATGCGCTGATAATAGCGGGGCTTCTTTCCGGTAGAAGTCGTGTAATACGGATATGTATAAACATCGGCTTCTTCCTGCGTAAACTTTGACTCTTTCTGATAGCGCTGCCATAGTTCATCCGCCGTCGGAAAATCCTTAATTTTCATGGGCTTATTCAGACCGGAAATCATATCTTTTTCAATAAGGTCATCGCCATTGGTTGCGTAGGCAAACGGAACATCAAGAATATTTGCATATTCAACAGCCTGTGAATATCCTTCATCCGCACTATGGTCAATTGCTTTGGCTTCAACAATTGCGAGCGGAATATTATCTCTAAAAAGGAGCAAATAGTCAGCTTTTTTAGGCTTCCCTCGATGAGCCATATTGTATTCATCGACAGAAATGCGCCCATCCGTGAAGTAATATTCCATCAGGACCTTATCGACATCCTGCCAGCGTTCCAAAATAACCGGAGTGATGTATCGTAGCTTTGTGGTTTCCTCATTTTTCTGCTGGTCAGGGTCAATCGATACGGGCATAATCACGCACTCCTTTCGTTAGAGTTTCTCTTCCAAGCTGTCACACAAAGGCAAGAGTTTATCGAGTCTTTCTACGATGCGTTGCTGTTCTGCAAGCGGTGGAATTGGAAGAACATACTCCTTAATTCCTTTAAGTGTTGTTCTGACTCTGGTAATACCATGTACATCCGCATATACCTGACTTAAAAAAGCTTGGCTTCGTAATGCGTACAACAAAAACCTTTTGTTAAGAATTGAATTGGGCTTAAACTTCGTTGCATCCGACCCAAGGGTAATTCTTGTCCCCAATTCAGGGACAATAATTGCCCTACCAGCGGGCATCATTTTTGCAATAACAATGCAACCCGGCGTTACTTCACACCTAGGTATTTTTGTTTCCAAGTGCTTAAACGAAGTGTACTTCTCGTTTTCATTGCGCCATCCGTTTTCACCGATGTTGCTTAATTGAATAATGCGAACTTCATGTGTTGCAATTTGATGTTCCCGTTTAAGATTACTGCCAAACGGTCCATCAGCAAACGAATCTGTATCTGCGGATTCTCCCAGATTTCCAACCTGAATCCATTTCCAATTCTGTGGAATGTCAAATGGTACATCCTCGATTTGACGCAGCTTATTATCAATATGCAAATTTTGCTCAATATCGTCAGTTTTCTCTTTCGGCAACTGTTCCGTTAATTTTCCCTGCATAGCAGCCTGCAAGAGCGCGGCTTTCATGTCTCCGGGAAACGCCTTATGGAGAGCATTGAGTTCATTCTCTACTTTTTCCAGCTCATCGATTTTTGCCATCAATTCTTCTACGCGGGCAACAATGCGGTGCTGTTCGGCGAGGGGAGGAAGTGGAAGAATAGAATTCGCAACTTTATCACTATTTAGGTTTTTAACAACGGCTCCACTTACTTTTCCGGAAAATTGACAATATGCAAAATTTGATGACAAAAGCCAGTATAAGTAATTCTCATCATATACCTTAATTGGCTGACTGATAACTAGCCAACCATCGTGAATGCACCCATCTGTTTTTAAGATATACGGTCTGCCAAAACTCATGGAGTTTGTAAGCAGAAAATCTCCACTATGAACTAAGCGACTTTTTGATACTCCTGCTGCCTTTATTTTCTCCGCCGTATGAATGATGTATTTTCCATTTTTTTCTGTATCACCGATTTTAATCCAGTTAATTCCGTCAGGTGAATCCGTAATATAATCTTTTATGGGCCTCGGCGAGCCACCTCTTGCCACAATACATACAGCACCCAATCTAATCCATTTCCAATTATTTGGAATATTGAACGGTTCATCATCGATGCCAATTTCTAAAATTTCTTTTGCTTTTACACGCTGTCCATTTATACTACTGTCGCACTGCTTTATTTTTACCAGTAAATCTCTGGCATCACCATCTTCTGGGAGTTGCTCTGTCAGCTTGCCTTGAATAGCAGCTTGGAGTACGGCCTGTCTCAGTTGTTCTGCAATACCTGCCATTTAGACTCCTCCCAGCAGCTTCTTGATTTCATCGAGTTTCTCATCCATCAGCTTGTCCAATTCGGCACGGCGGCGGACGAAATTATCCATTGTTTCTTCCGGCGACAGGATAATCTTTTCCTCTGTCGGATAACCACAAAGGTCAAGATTGTACCCGCCAGCCATGATTTCATCAATGGTATATTTCTTTGCCTTATAGGTGGTTGTCATTGCATCGTCTTCTTTTTCATCAACGATTTCGTGCTTATTATCCCACCATTCACGAACACAATCGAAGTGTTTGTTCTCCATTGGCTTGGTTTTGCTGAAATGCTTATAGCCCTCCGGCATATCCAAGCGATAGAACCATACTTCCTGCGTGGATTCTCCCTTATCAAAGAACAGCAAGTTCGTTGCGATAGAAGTATACGGAGCAAAGCAGCTCTGAGGCAAACGAATAATGGTATGCAGGTTGCATTCTCTCATCAGATACTTTTTGATGGCAACCTTTGCATTATCGTTGCCAAACAAGAATCCATCCGGCAGAACAATAACACCGCGACCACCTGCTTTAAGGCGCTTCACAGACAGGGCCACAAAAAGGTCAGCAGTTTCGGAAGAACGCAAATCAGCCGGAAAACTCTTTATATCTTCATCCAAAGCAACGCCACCATAGGGAGGATTCAGAGCGCAGTAATCCACAAGGTCTTTTCCATGAAAATCATTGAGATTCTTTTCGGAAAGAGAATCACCATAGCGAATGTTCGGAAGTTCAATGCCATGCAGCAGCAGATTGGTGACATTCAGCTTGTAGGCCAGCGGCTTTAACTCACCACCACGAACTGCGGTTTGGAGTTTCTGCTGCATCTCAGTGTCACCGGGCTTGACCTGCTTCTGCATGTGGTCCAGAGCGGAAATCAGGAACCCACCTGTACCTGCAGCCCAGTCAGCCAGAACACCGCCAACCTGCGGGTCTACCTTTTCGATAGCAAAGTTGGTAATAGCGCGGTTGGTGTAGAATTCGCCCATCGTTCCTGCGCTCTGCAAACCACGAAGCAATCCTTCATACATATCGTTGAAGTCGTGTGCAGCACCGGAATCTTCAAGGTCAACTTCATTGAACAGATTCACGACATCACGGAGAAGATAGCCATTCTTCATATAGTTAGTGGCATCGCCCATGACATCTTTGACCAAAAGACTTCTGTCGTCAGTTTTATCGAACGGAATCTTCTGAACTTGCTTATGGCCTTTGGCAAATTTCATTTTGGCTTTGTCGGTGATTTCATTACCAAACGAAGGCCGGGAAAGCCCACGATTTCAATCGTGGGATGAAAGGCCGC
>OIZW01000623.1_pt1 | contig 29496 bp, 23 predicted proteins | sample 1588581 | NCBI WGS metagenome assembly OIZW01 (sample SAMN03283266) | human gut metagenome | biome: human-associated habitat; material: feces | host: Homo sapiens | place: USA | collected 2013 | reverse complement strand
TCTGGAGTTGGCTCCGGTGTCGGTTCCGGCTCTGGAGTTGGCTCTGGCTCATCATCCGGTGGGATGATGATATCAGTCTTGTTCGTTACCTCATCAGGTAAAGATGCAACTGATGCCTCTGCCTCCTCCTTGTTCTCTTTTTCTTCCGTAACAATGACAGTGCCATCGTTTGTTTTGATAACATATTTGTTATCAATTTTGGCGATAGCATCGCCAATATCATTTGAAATAATAGTTGGCTCCATTTCAGGAGTCTCATTTTCAACGTCTTCTGAAATGACATTTGTCACATCGGAAGAAACATTTTCGTCATCAGCATAAGCTGATATTGAAAAAGCGGAAACGATTGTTGTTGCAACTATTGCGGTTGCAACTTTTTTGATGAATGTTGAGAACATATTAGTTCCTCCTTAAAAAAATTTTGGATTTGCTTCGATAGAAGCATTTTTTGGTTTCATCGAATGACAAGTTCGACGGCCGCTTTTCAGAGGCTTACCCTGGTTTGGGCAATAAAAAAAGCCCTTCAAGTTATAGTACTGTTTACCACTCACAAACTCTATAACTTAAAAGACAATTTTACTACTTATATAATATCATAATTAAGTCTCATTGTCAAGACTTTCTTAAAAAAAAGTTCGTTGATTTTCTTGACAAAAATATAGACATGTGCTATAATAATCATAACAAGCAAACAGTTGGTAAAACATACTGGCGTGACTAACCAAATATGTCATCTGTCTGCTTTGTTTATCTGTTCCTTCTTTTTTGTATCGAGCAGAAGCGTTTTTTGGTTAATTGCAACGGGGCATAGCTATTACGGCTGTGTCCCGTTGTCTGTTTGTAAAATAACCACTTAATCAAAAAGAGCCCCGCAATAGGCGAAGGCTCTTTTTTGATATAAGGAAAACTATCTTTGGAATGTGAAATTTGTCATTGGCTGAATGAAGCTTATCTGCCCATTGTCTTTCCCATAGTTCTTGTTCTGATTACTAGAATTGTTATAAGAACTTCCTTTGGAAGCGTTGCTATATGAGTTGCCATACGCCACAGAACTATTATTTCCGGCATTATACGGCCGTTGCTGATTGTTATATGTGGTATTTGTTGTCTGGTTTGAGTTTTGTGCCGGTTGCTGATGATTATTCGCATAACCATTGCCATAAGATCTGTTTGCATTGTTTGCATTGGCTGGTTGCTGATAATAATTATTCTTATACGAATTATTTGCGTTATTCCCTTGAGGAAGAGCTTTTTGTTCGTATTTCTGCTTTATTTCGTTAATGTTGACGTGCATGCTGTCAGCAAGAGAAGCAACTATCTCCTGAGTCTGACATATATACGGAATCATATTTCTAAACGTCATATAGGCATTTATTTCGCTTTCAACCATAAGAAAGAATTCTTTCACATCATCAGCACTCATACTTATAACGACCTTGTGTTCAGGCTTGTTACCCCAGCGTGGAGCTATAAGCCCTTTTTGAATAGACTCGCCTGGTCCAGATTCCGCAACGAAACAAAGTGGATATTTGTCACCTATAAATACGCTTAGTTTTCTTGCAAGTGCCTTCCCGTCTGGCCTTGATTTCTGCGAAGCGGCCAAAGCAGCGGTAGAAACTCCACCTTGATAAAGAGTCATTACTCCTGGTTTGCCAGCCTTTTTTTCTTGTGCAAGCTTTCCATATATACAACCCGTCATGATATCGTGAGACATTCTCAAAAAAGCGGCAAAGTCAAGGTAGATATCTATTACATCTTGAGCTCTATGCCCTTTGTTTTGGTTCATATCATATGACATGAACTTAAGCTGTACTTTTTCAATAGGAAAAGCCACTCTTAGAGCCTCCACAAAAACATTTCTTCCGTCTTTCCTTATGATCTGATTAGGATTTTGCTGTCTTCTACTCATTACTTTCACCTCTCTAAAAACGTTTGTTTACTATACATAGTATATCACAATACAATATATTTGTCAAGTTATTTCGCAATATTTTATATTTTCATTCTTGATTTTTCGTCAAGTTTTTTGTCGTTACATATAGATGTTAGTGCTAATATAATCATTTATAATAAATAATCATTAAGTTTTCTGATATTTATTTATCTGCTATTATATAAATAATCGTCAAGTTTTTATATCAAAGCTGGAGCAAGCCTGCCTCCTCTTAAAAACTGTCACAAACAAAAAAGCTCCTATTGCTTAAGCAAGCGATAGGAGTTTTTTGCTTCTAAGAAAGCCCTCTATTCATTTATATAAAACCAAATCTTGTTTTCAGTTAGAAGATCGGCCGTATAGTCAGTATTTTCATCTAGCGAAAACGTCTTTTTCTCCAAGTCAGAGAGTGTACCATCTTTGTTGAGCGTGAATCCTGCTATTGTCATGTGGCACTTTATTTTCTCGTCATCAGTCTGTCTGAATATTATGTATCTGTTTGCCTTGTCATAATCATCTGCATATGGGTTAGCACTGTCATCATCAAGAAAATCAAAATCATAGCCGAAATCTGTAAGAAACAAGGAATCGCCTATTCCAATTCTTATTGGCAGCAGGTTCACGTCCTCGCCGTTTTCAATCTGATCTTGGATAAGTTCGGTATAACCACTATATTTCAGGCCGTCATAAGAATCGCCATAGTCAAATGAATACGCAGCAGCTTCGGCAGGAATATCCTCAAATACATAGAATCCGCTGTAGCATGACTGATCCTTTATCTCATAGCTTTTCAGTTCTTCACCGTTTTTGTCATATATGTGAAATGCAGTAGGCGTGTAGTTATATGTAGGATAAAAAATGCCGTTGCTGTCTTTGCTTTCGCCGTTCAGACTGACTATAAGATTGCCGTCCACATTAAATATAGGGTGTTTGTTGAATAATATTTTCTTTGTATCGCTCCTTGCATATACAGCATATCCGTTAGAATCAGTCATCTGATCGCTTACTTCAACATTTTCACCATTGTATGTGCATTTGTCACCGAGGAATTCAAATCCTGCTTCTGTAAGCTGCAAGCTAGGATATTCATCATTCCAATAATCCCTATTATACGAAGTTGTAAAAAAGGCATTGCCCACATAAGGGCTTCCGACGTTCAATGCACGAAGTAGATTTGACGGCTGGTTGGTGTCAAGTTCAGTATTGAGCAGCCATTCTCGCTCATTCGTAGATGCTTCTTCAACAGCCCCACCACTACTACTATTTTTACCTTCTTGCGAAATTGAATTAACATCAGATTTACTTACAGCGCCGCTTTTTGAATCGTTAGAATTGATCTGATCATTTCCACTATTGCCGCAGGAAACCAATCCGGAAAAGCTTCCACATAAAAACATCGTAGCAGCTATTGCTGCAATAACAGATTTTTTCTTCTTTTGATTATTCATTTTTTTATCCTCCTATTATTTATCGTAAATAACATCACATTGTTATTCTACTTTTGAATTTTTTTGCTAATTGGCGACTTCCCTTTTGTTGAGCCAATTTGCAAGTATAGCTAATCCGACATTAACAAGTACAATGACAACTACAATAACTTTAGCTGATGTTTTATTGAGTGCTGATGTGAAATGCCCTACGTATGGCACATGAAAATATACTTTGCCAATAAGATCATCTTCATATACATACTTTGCGTCTTCTGTTTTGTTGGCATCTCCCTTTGTTATAATGTAAGCATCATGTTTTTCTTTTACTCTGTGAGTAACTGTCGTATTATCATCAAGCCGAAATCCTATTATATCTCCGTCTTTAAGAGAAGAAAATGCTACTTTTTTTGTATATGCAACATCTCCTATCTTAAATGTTGGAACCATAGAACCTGATTTTATGACATAAGGTTTGAAGCCAATTATCAACGGAACAACAAAAATAATTATCAATATAATTGCAATAACCACTTCTATATTCTGAAAGACATCTATTATCTTACTCGCTTTCTTTTTGTTCATTTTTCTGCTCCTTTTTGTTTTGTTTTTCTTTGTGAGTGTCTCTTATAATCAATATGTAAATAACAATATCAAATATAATAAGTGAAAATGCTATTATTTTTCCCATAAAACTCATGAGAAAAATCTGAATATAACCTACTAAAGGAACTTTACCCTCTGTTCTTCCTATAACATTATTGTAATAAACAGGAGCAACATCTTTTGTGGCGTTTAAATCTCCTTTGGTCACAAAGCTACCAATTTCTTCGTTCTTTTCTACTACTCTATGCGTAGCACAAGTTTCTGGCGTAAGATAAAACGCAAGAATATCTCCTACTTCGATATCTTTGGGATCTACTTTTGTATCTACAAAAACCATATATCCTTTCTTTATCTCGGGGTACATAGAGTCAGATAGCACCGCAAAAGAAGTGTAGCCGAATAATTTGGGAACAAGCACTATTCCACAGAAAACAACAGCTAAAATCATTTGTATGCTTACAAATCCATTGAAATATTTTTTTAAAATCTTTTTTATCATCGTTAATTCCTCCTAAACACTATTATATCACACTTTTTATTTTTGCACTGGGCTTTTTTTGAACAAAAAAACATTTTTCATGTTCGTGTGATATAATATATATTGTACAATTAGATCATTTCAAAAACGTTTAAAAACTCCCTGTTTAGGTATAGGGTGAACATAAGGAGGACTTAAAATGTTACCAATCGGATACAGAATATGGGCTGAAGACAAAATGATTTATCCTGTTAAATTTTCAATGTTCGTAAACAATAATAAAGGAACGATTTTCACACGAGCAGATCGTGAAAATGTAAAAAGCAATATATATATGGCAATTACTCCTTTTGTTGCGGTTAACGGATATGTATTTGTGGAAGATATTGTAACAAACGGAGATGTAACGGGCATTGTCTCACAAAGCAATGACGACGGTGCTTACGTTGTCACATTTAACGAAAGCAATGGAATGATATATTTAAAGGATCTCGGTAAGCTTAAAATACTTGGAAATAAGTACGAGAATCCAGATCTAATTTCCCTTTGCATATGTCCGTCAGAAAGAACGGAAAGCCAGCCTGTCATAGAAGATATTGCGGCAGCAGATGATGAAGCTGTTATTCTGGATGCTGATGTAGTAATGGCGGACTCTGCTGATTTTTTGGATAACGAGCCAATACTGACAGAAGACGAATTACAGGCAGCTCTTGAGGATGAAAAAAGTGACGAAGAAATAGACCTAGGAGCTGAAACAGAAGAAAAAATTTCAAGTGAAGAAAATATAGAAGCCGAAAACCCTGATGAAGAAATAAAAACTTCTGAAGAAGTTGAGCAAAATCCATCTATCTCAACTCAGAACATAGACACACAAGTATATCTTGCCGTCTACGCAAAAAAAGCTGAAAATAAGCTGGCATATGCCTATATAATAAAAAATGGGCAAAACATCATAAGAAGCTTCAACCGATTTCTTGATAATGCAGACTATATACATGGTTCTATTTTAGGAATCAAAGATGTTCTTTCACACCTTTCATCTGAAAAAAATACAGATGTGTATACAAATACAAAAGTAGTTGTAACAGCTTTTGAAAAAGGCATGTTGGAAAAGTGGCATAATGACGGCTGGGCAAAAGAGGATGGAACAGTTATAAATTTTAAAGACGATTGGATAGATATTTATGACCTGGCAAAAAACAAAAATATAAAATGGCATATTTCACGCTACGACGATGGTAATGAAGATTTTGCCGAACAAAACAATATTGCAAAGAATAAATATTTTGATTCAATATGAAACAAAAAGAGATCACGTATCGCTACGTGATCTCTTTTCGTTCTAATACGGTCCCATAAGGCTAGATATGATAAGGCACCCAAAAATAGCTATTGAAGCTCCAAGGCCACTTATCATAAATATAGCATTTCTAGCAAATCTCAGCCTGCTATATATTATGGCCTGATGATTTCTTTCCGCTCTTTCCTCGGCGATTTTCTTTCTCCTTTCTTCATATTCTACCGCTTCTTCCACTTCGTTCGAAGTGAATCTTACGAAATATAAAGGATCTCTTTTTTCATTTTTCATGTTATTTTCCTCCTTTTTTGCAATAAAAAAGTGCAAAGTTTCATTACGAAACTCTGCACTTAAAAAAACAATATTTCATGTATTTATAATAACATAAATACAGTCTAAAGTCAATACTTTTTTCTAGATTTGTTACTTAACAGATATATTAAGGGAAACTTCCCCGTCATCATTAAAGGAAAGCTTAAGCGTTTTTATATATTTATTGTAGAAATTATTTATTTCTTCATCGGAAGCATCAATCCACGCCTCTTTAAAGACTCGTTTTGCAAGTTCCTTAGCATTCAGGCTCAACAAATTGGGCAAATATTTTTTTAGTATATCTAAAAGAACAACCTTCTTTAAATCCTCAATATTTCCTGAGCAAAAATCGTCTATTGAACAATAATATATCTGACGCTGTTCAAGAGCGTCTTTTATTGCCTGCCCACATTTCATATATTCATACATTATAAGGAACTTTGCATCTGGCAAGGATGAAATAAGCCCCCAATAATCCGAGTCGCTGGACACAATTATAAAAGAAGTAACACCGTCCTGATAATAATTTTGACAAACTCCTGCTGTCATTTTTATATCCACCAATGACTTCTGCCCTGTTACCCTTTCAACTTCTATATGTTCCACTGGTATATTAGTGAATTTATGCAACCAGTCCCAACCACACGTTGTATGAGCGTCATCATATAATACGATTTTTTCGATTTTAGACAATTCATCCTGATTTAGGTTTTTAAGTGTTCCATATAGTTTATATACATCGGAGTTTTCACAATCAACAGCAACGATGATTTTTTCACTTTTTCTTATAAAATCATATATATTATTTTTTGTTTCTTCATGTGCGTCCGTAAGCCTGCTATCATAAGCAAAATGATCATCATGCATTGCATAAAGATAATTTAAAAAACGAACGTCGGTAAATAATAAGCTGCCACAATCTCTTGGTTCCCAATAAATATATTGTTGAAATGGATACCACGAAATATATTCCATGTATTTTGCAAACTCATTTTTAAAGGTGTTTTCTTTACTTATATGAGGGATTTCAAAAAGCGACCTTATATATAGCCAGTTTATCCAAGATGGAAAAAGTCCAGCGCATTTTTCAATATTATCATTAATAAGTTTCGATATATCATATACATATGACTGAGCTCGATAATTTGCTTTTACTATACTTATTCCCCATTGTTCCAACTGCTTTATATTATCCTGATCAAACCACTCAAGCTTATTAATATTTTTCAAGTTATAACAGATTTCATTATCTGTTTTTTTGAATTTAAGCATAAAAGCCGTTCTTAATTTACATAGATATCTTATAATTGTTGCTTCTTTGTTTTTGTGAAGTTCGTTAAGCAGGTTTTCTTCTTCCCCATAGCAATTCATAAGAATATTCCACCTTGTTCCTATGAGATAGGCTACTGTTGCACATATATCTTTTTTTGCTACTTACACAAAAAATCACTCCTTATCTTTTTATATAAAGAAGCCCCCTGTGCATGGCCAAGAAGCTCCTCTATTCATTATAACATGTTTAACCTGCAAAATCAACCAGCATCACTTTACAGTTGTGTCTATTCCGTTTACGGAAACTTCAGGATCATCAAGATTTATAATAATACACTTGCGCCCGTTCATAACCTGTGTCTTTACTTTATCTATAGCACTGTTTGCTACATTTACTGTTATGCTTGGGGCAGAAAGCTTCGTCTTATTTGTCACAAGGCTATAAGCAGCCAGTGAACCGCCCTCTCCTACTGCTCCATCGAAAACCTTTGGAAGATGTTCAAGTTTTTCTTCGCTCACTCCAGCTTCCCAAAGAATGTTTTTCATCACATTTACGTCTATCTTTGGTACTTCCGTATCCATTGAATTTTGCGCCACAAAATCTTCTATTTTACTGTTTATGGCCGTTACAGTATCGTAATCAATTTCATCGCCAATTACATTTGATACGATAGCATTAAACGTCTCTTTTTCATTTTCTGCCGACATTACAAATTCACAACCGAGAACTTCATTTACCATTGAAACATTAGGCCTCTTTGCTGTTTTTGAGTAGCAAAGAACTCCATTTACATCTGATGCCCTATCATTAAACAAAGGGAACAGAAAGCCGTCTGTTGGCATTTTTACAACTCTGTCCATGCGAACATTCTTGACTACCTCTTTGGTTTCATCGTCCAGGATAAGCCCGTCTATACGAAGTTCTACTGGACATATAGCTGTGATTATAAACTTATAATCAAAGTCAGTGCCTTGTTCTTCATCAATATCGCCCATAGAATTTTTATGCAGAACTGAATATACGCAGCTTGCCGAAATTATGCTGTATGTAGATACATATTCAAGATGTTCAACAATATGATTAATAAACATATCTGTTGTTTCATCATCTATAAAGCAGTTGTCAACTACCTTATACAGCAGGCCTTGTGTGCCGCCCTCAAGATATGCATCTTTTGGAAACGAGTATTCTCTCAACTGTTTGCCCAAAGAACCACTTAGCGTTTTCTTTAATGTTGCAATTATAAGCTCAGATGTTTCCGCTGGAATAGTATTATACATATCGACTCTCTTATTTATGATGTTCTTTTCTGAGTCAACTGAAGCCACAACTACTTTATTAATAGTAAAAAAGCCACAGTCATCATTAAAATTCTTTTTGATCTCGTTTAATTCTTTTTTGTTCATCAGATTCAAACCTCCAAATAATAATATATTTTCAGAACAAATCGTTCTCATATATATAATACCACATTTTAAAAAAACGAGGACGTTTTTTCTTACAATCCTCGCTTTTAGATTATTTAATCTACGGTCGTCATTATCTCCTGAACAGAAGGAATACTACCAGCAGTGAGCTCCAAAAGTTCACTTTCTTTCAAATCAAGTGTTGCGTGCTTTGTGAGGGCTTTTTGTATAAGATTATCTACAAAACGGCCATTACCCACATTCTTTCGCCCCGCAAATTGCTTGCATAAATGTTTTACCTTTTCGATTGCTTCTTCATTAATTGTCATTCCTATATTATGTATTTTAAGCTCAAATATATCATATAGTTCTTCCTCAGAATAATCATTAAAGTTAAAAACGTAAGATATTCGAGAAGCTATACCTGAGTTTGAGTCCTTAAACTGTTTCATTTCAAGCGTGTAACCAGCAAACATAACTACGAGATCATCTTTGTGATCCATCATTGCCTTTATGATTATAGCAATTGCTTCTGCTCCCGCCTGTCCGCAGCTTATAGCAAGAGAATAAGCCTCGTCAATGAATAAAACACCGCCTAATGCATTCATGATGACCTTATTGGTCTTTATTCCTGTTTGATTAGCATACGCTCCTATAAGGTCTTTAGATGTAACTTCTACTACCTTGTTTTCTCTTATATATCCCAGGTCAAATAGAAGTTTTGAGACTGTTCTTGCTATCATAGTTTTACCTACACCAGGATTGCCTAAAAACATCATATGCAAATTGAAATCAGGTAATTTTGCTCCAGCCGCAATCAATTTGGAACGTATCTGCAAATATTTTGCAAGCTCTGATATCTGGCTTTTCACATTTTTCATTCCTATGATCTGTGCAAACGCTTTTTCTAATGTTTTAGGGTCATACTTATCCGGAGGAAGTTTGAGCTCATCTTGCCTTATTCCATATTGAAGCATATAGCTGGCAAGTTCCTCATTGCTAAACGGAAAATATCTTCTGTTATTTTTTAAAAATGTCAAAGCTGCGGACTTAAAATCTGCAGTAAACTGATTTTTATGAGTGGAAGGCAGCATTTTTTCATATATATCCACAATTTCATCATTAGAAAGATCCGGGAAGACTACCTTTTTATCAAATAAATATGAGGTTTTTGCATTAAGAGATATGAAGCTCCTGTATTCATCTTCTGTTCCGACGAAGACAATATATGCCGCTGCAGGAGCCGTAATGATACGCTGCATGATATCTTCATAATATTTCTGTTGTTGACTTGCATCATCAGAAAAATCCTCTAGATTAAATAAATGCGTTATAGCAGCTTGGAGATCAGATATAACATAAAATACCCTCTCTTTTATTTCTTTTGGGCACATTCCAAAAGAAACGATATACGGACTCGGTTCATCAAGTTTTCCGGCATTATATAAATACTGAACGTATTTTTCAATAAAATCTTCTCTCTTGGTTCCTGAATTGCCTAAGAAAAAGCCTTTGAAGCCATGCACATTGTTTGAAAATGTAGGATAAACAGCGTTAAGTATATCCTCTGCATTTACATATTGATTAACAAAAGAGATGTCATTGATTGAAACTGAAGGAGCTGCCATAGGAACATCTTCAACAAAAGCCTTTTTTTCGCTTTCATTGAGCTCATTGGCGCACATAGGTGGCTCCTCGGCAATCGATGCTAATTCTTTCACATCTAAATTCTGACCTTCCACGGAGCTTACAAAATCATTGCTGTCAATATATTCCGAAGTTTCCTTCTTTAGCTCGGTATTTCCGCCTATCGCAGTGTCAAGCTCCTTATCACTTGTGACATGAACAATCTCCGTTTCACCTGTCTCATTCTTATTCTCATAGAGTGACTTATTTGGTTCTTCAAACGCAGCACTATCTTCAGATTGAAGCGACTCATTATTAGACAAGCTTTCAGTAGAGGACGAATGAGCAGGCATTGGCTTTGCCTCAGCAGGCGTCATAACGTCATCGCTGCTTATTTGCCGTTGTTCAAAGAGATGTGCCCGCCTATTTTTTCTGTTTTTTCGTTTGCTTTTGTTATACTTAGAATTGTCTTGACGGGAGGCATCAATCAAATTAACCAATAAGGTGGCTTGTTCAGCGTCCATCTTGTGTATCTCAGCGAAAGAAGTTTCACTCTGCTTTTGACGAGTTCCACAATTCATGCAAAAGATGTTATCATCCGATATAATTTGTCCGCAGCCCTCACATTTGTGACTCATTTTATCATTCCTTTCTCACATTTTTGCGTAAAGCCACAATACTTTACACAATCATAATTTTGTATAGGTTGCAATTTGCACTGTAAAGCAATATATCTTTACAATATGAGCAAAACAGCCAAAATTCGCACTTTTACCGTATCATTATTCGCAGCAGTGTGTAAAGCAATTAAGCTTTATACTCTATTTTGCCGCTATAAAAATGAATACTCCAAATAGAGTAAGCATAAACGCACATATTGAGGCGAAAAATATTATTTTTCCTCGTTTGCTAAGCCCGTACAGGTGATAGTCAAGCTGATTTCTTTGATTAGCTTCCCTATCAGGGACATCTGTCTGGAAGCCTTCTTTTCTTCCTTCTTGTTCATTTTCTTTCATCTTTTGATTAACGCAAGATACTCCCACTTCAAACACAATTAAGCGGAGAGAAAATGCGTTCCTCCTTCCTGTTAAATATTCTTTACAAGCTTCTAAAAGCTTAAGTTTCTTACAGCTGATATTTTCTTCTCTGTTAACATTCTCATTGCTGAGAGTGCGAACGTTGGAAAAGCCAGGAGCTCGTCTTCTGAAGGTGAAATACTCATTACGAGTGTGTTTTGCCTTATCAAACAATCTGTAGTCTTATGCTGCAACAGCCTTTGGCTATTTCTCCAGTTAAGTTTCTGCCTGACTTAATTATATCACACTTGGGACATCTAAATGGCTATAATATTCAAAATTTTGCGATTTCGCTAGAAAAAATTTTTGGGGTTTAAAAAAAGCCACTGATTTTGTTTACACTTTGTAATCAAATTGTAATAATATCAAGGGATTTGGTATCAAGGTAGTAACGATGTAATCATTTTGATACCTTTACTTTCATATTCTTTCATTGAGTATAAACATGTCTCCTGCTTCTACAGGTTAACTTTTTGTGCAATACAAACAAATCTGTTTATATTGCACAAAAAAGTTCTAAAAATTGTTGTTACCATTTTGTATTTTGACATTTGTAGCTTATTATGCTAAAATGTATATGTGAAATTGTATCTCAAACAAAAAGGAGTTATTCATCATGTCCCCAAATGAACCCATAACACCGCTCTGCAACCTTAAATATTTCGAGCCGGGAGAAACAGAAAAATATCAGTTTTATAAAATCCCCAAAATATTGCTGACGGAACCCATTTTTCGAGAAAACCTTGATGCCACAGCCATGATATTATATGGTATCATGTTGTCGTTTACTGAACTTAGTCAAAAAAACGGTTGGATCGACGAAAATAATCACATTTACATCATCTTTCCCGTAGACAAAGTTGTTGAAGAGTTTGGCATTTCAAAAAAAACCGCCATTAGAATCTTGAAATCGCTAGAAAATGTCGGCCTGATTGAAAGAAAAAGCCGGAATGACTTCAATCGGACTAAAATTACTTACGTTAAAGATTTTACATCTTATGCTACATGGTCTTTTTCTAATGTGCCTAGTACTCGAAGTGTTAATTTCGAAGGCGTAAATCCTACACCTTCGAATGGTTATAAAAATACACCTTCGAAAGAGGCAAAAATTACACCTTCCAACGGTAAAACCTCTACACTTTCCAATGACGCAAAATTCACTCTTTCGAATGAACCAAATTCTTCACCTTCTCTTATAGATATATCTAATAAATATAAAAACGATAGTTATATGAATAATCAACATACAACAACTTTAGCTACTGGTGATAAAGAAGCTAGAGTAGATTCCATTATAGCACACATAAAAGAAGAACTTGATGTTGACGATTGCATACAGTATGCACTATTGAAAGGCAATAGAGATCAAGCCCAGGTCTGCCAATCTGTTTTCTCTCAGATAAAGAAGATTTTTACTTCCAATAAAAAATTCTATATGATTTCAGGGGAACAAGTACCCGCTATAACGTTGAGAGAAAAAATCTTGCAAATGGACGCAACTGCATTCGAAAATATTGTTAACATTATCATCGAAAAGGCATCTACGATCAACAATTTTCACGCATATATCCTTAGCTTAATAAACACTACCGTCGAAATATCTGACCTAAAATATACTGCCGAATGTGCAGCCGCACAAAACGATATTAACTCAGCTCTAATTTAGAACGGTCTATCTTTAATAGACTACGTTCATTCTTAATGAATTCAAAAATATCGACTGATGTGTTTATTATAACAGCAATAGACAAAACAGAAACAATGCTGATTTTCTCTAGCATAAAAATTGCATTTGGAATTACAGAAATGGTATACAAGCTTAGAATACCATATATAAAAATTTTCTTATATCCTTTGTTTATAGCATTTCTTGTCGCAATTCCAGGATTGATATTCCGAAGAAACACATTTTTTGCAGCCAAAACATAAGATGTGTGATCATTGTCTTTGCTTATTTTTTGAAAAACCAAAGAGAATAAAAAAATCAGAATTGCATAAACGAGTGAATAGATCCAAACATTTGCGTTTATCTTATTTATAACACTCTTATATTTATTATTATCAAGCCACTGAGCAATTAACCCAGTTGCCGAAAAAACGTAGAGCGCAAAAATACAAGGCATAATGCCAGCTATATGTAATTTTATTGGGAAATAGGTAATATCACTATCATATTTACTTTTTTCTTTTCTTGAAGCAAATATGATCGGCAATCTATATTCTACCTTACAATAAAATACTGACAAAAGGAAAATAGCTAAAACAGTTATCACGTATACAAGTGTTTGCTGTGTGGATAGTTCTCCCGAGTTCAAAGATATCCTGATTTTTGAATAAATGGAAGGTAACGAAGCAAGAACATTTACATAAATAAGAATCGACAAGCCATTGCCTATTCCCTGCTCTTCTATCTTTTCTCCCGCCCATATATCTATTATAGAGCCCAAAGTCTGGCATATTGCAACAACTATATACACTCTAATAGAGTTATCTATAAGTATAGAATATTCTTTGTTAAGAAAAAAAGTCATAATTAACGAACTTATAAAAGCGACTAAGACGCCTATTATCATAAGTATTTTTTTTGCAACGTTTTGGCTTGCTGCGGATTGCTGAATCTTTCGTAGAGGAGAAATAAAAAACGCTAAGATCTGAAAGATTATCGTGGCGGATATATAAGAAGAAACGCCTATTGCTCCAAAAGTAAAATTGCTAAAAGCTCCGCCGCTAAACAAATTTGTAAAATCAAAAAAAGTATACGTTGAAGCACTTTGCATTAGCTCTGCGTCTACCCACGGAACAGGAATATGAGCCACAAGGCGTACCAATAAAATCATTCCTAGTGTATATATAAATTTATATGATATTGCTTTTTTCATAAAATTAAATCTATCCAATTAGCGTAAATAAGTTCAATAAAATAGACGACCAAAAATGTTACAATAGTAATCATTAATGAGCAAAAGACATATTTAATATACTGCATTGGATTTGGCAGATGCAAATATGCCCCTAAAGCCTCTTTTTTAGACCTCGCTATTTTCTTGCTGTGAGTTAATGTCTTCATTTGTATCATTTTTTATACTCTTATCATCGTCAGCTTTTATGTTTTTTGCCGCTCCACTGTAATAAAACATACCATAGTCAGGAAGATAGTAATAACCATTTGGCATATCGCTTGTTGGAGCTATAACAAAATAGACATCTTCCATTTCAGCATACAAAGTGCTTTCATAAACATCCTTTGCAACAAACAGGTGGCTATCTGCCTTAATAGATATTGTTCTATATTTTGTGCCTTCGTAATAGCTAAATTTATAGATGCCATCTTGGGTGAGATTTTTTAAATAGCCGTCGGATGTTAGCATATTTTCAGTAAAATCTTTTCCGTTTATGGTGGTTATCTTTACATTGTCGTTATTTGAGTGTCCCGTTGGGATTTGCTCATCCAAATACGAAGTTATCGGAGAAAGGCTATTAATATCATCACCAAAAGTTACTATGGTAGGACTCTTAATATCTTCAGTATTATCAATGACAGAAAAATTTGTGCCCACTGTGTAGCCGTAATCCTCAAGCCTTACAAACTGAAATTTATTGGGTCTTTCATTTGTATTTTTTATTATAAGCTGATCTTCAGCTGTAAGCTCTGGTATAGCCTTTTCCATATCCGATAACAGCCAATAGTGCAATGTGCTGAATGAATCATCATCAGTGTTGACAGCTCCTACTTTTAGCCCGCTATAACACTTCTTGTCATCGTTCTTCAAAATATAATACCCGTCTTCGGCGGCAGATAAATCGTAAGACGGGATTTTACCGTCCTTTGTTAAATATGTATTTTCGTCCTTGCCACAGCCAGACAAAAAAATGCTTCCACATAGAACGAAAGAGAGTGCTATAGCACCCGCCTTTTTTAATATAAGCATTTTCACATTCCTTTCTTCAATTAAATAGTAACATCCACCCCCACCTATAGAGGTGGGGGTGTTCTTGCTTCGGTTTGATAAATCATCTATATATATTATACCATATGATATAATATATATAGATATCACAAGGAGAAATTTAAGCCGTGAAAATAATTATTTGTTTAGATAATCATAATGGTTATATGTTTAATAACAGAAGACTTAGCTCAGACAAATGCATAACTGACGACATTGAAAAATTTGCAAAAACCAATAGAGTCATTGTTACACCTTATAGTCACAAGCTCTTTTCAGAAAGATCTAATGTTATAGTATATAATGATCCACTTGCTGTCGCAAGTAATAATGATTACTGTTTTGTGGAAGACTCAGATATAAATAAATGCCTAAGCAAAGTCACTGAAATAATAATGTTTAAGTGGAATCGGGATTATCCATACGATAAAACCTTATCAATGAACTTGGACAATTGGAAACTCGTTTCACACGCTGATTTTGCTGGAAATTCGCACGAAAAAATAAGCAAAGATGTATTTTTAAGAAAGGACGAATGAGTTTGTATCAGAAAATTTTATCGCTATTATTAACTGTTTCCGTATTATTTTTTAGTGGTTGCAATGCCATAGACAATCAATCCAAACAAAATGATAGTTTAGCAACCACTACATATTCAGAAACAAGTATTACTACTGCACCTACTGAAAAAACGGAAAAGGTTACAAGTTCCGAAACCACTACATACAAAACAACGACGACTGTTACAACTACAACAACAGCCGCCGAAATCAATAAATTTGTTTTATCTGAAATACCTACATTTTCTGATAAAGCATACATCGCAGTTAACAATAATATTCCGTATTTCACAAAAGAAGAAATGTCCTCTGCAGAATCTTTTGAAGAATACTCCAAGCTTGACAAATATGGCCGCTGCGGTGTTGCAATAGCGTGCGTAGGGCAAGATCTTATGCCAGCTGAGGGAAGGGGATCTATCGGCTCCGTGAAGCCGTCAGGGTGGCATACTGTAAAATATGCAGGAGTTGACGGAAAATACTTATATAACAGATGCCATTTAATTGGATATCAACTCACTGCTGAAAATGCCAATGAAAAAAATCTGATAACAGGCACTCGTTATCTTAATATAGAAGGAATGCTTCCTTTTGAAAATATGACAGCAGATTATATAAAAGAAACTAACAATCATGTGCTGTATAGAGTTACCCCTATTTTTGACGAAGACGATCTTCTATGCCGTGGAGTACTTATGGAAGGGTACTCAATTGAAGATAAGGGAGAAGGCATCTGTTTCTGTATATATGCCTATAACGCTCAACCTGGAATAAGTATTGATTATAAAACAGGAGACAGCAGTGGGCCTGATTTTGAAGAAACAACAACTACTCAAAAGAAAAGCACGGTATCAGAAAACCTGCAAAGCGAAAAAGAAACATAAACAGAGAAAGCCATAGGCTCAGTATATATTCTCAACACAAACACGAAAAAGTTTCATCGTGCTGACTGCTCTGCTGTAAAACAAATGAAAGAACAAAATAAGCAAGAGTTTAAGGGGACGAGAGATGAGCTTATATCTCAAGGCTATGAACCATGCAAAAAGTGTTCACCATAACAAAAAAAGAAGAGTTCTGAACGATGTCGTTCGGAACTCTTCTTGTTATTCAGAAAGCTTGTATTTTATTTCTTCTTTTGAATAATCTTTTTTTAATAATTCGATAAATTCACGGTCACTATTTAACGATTCATATTTTTTTGCATCATATAATACGAATTTTGAAAAGTTTGACGCTTTCACGAAAGTTTTATAATATTCTGAAAGATAGTGTGTCACAAAAGATGTCAAGGAAAATTTGTTCCATGCAAAGCCCAAATTTGGAAACTTAGTATAAGTGATGTCTGGGATCAATTCCACAATAATGCAGCCGTCATATGGTTGCTTAATAGCAGAGAGAACATTTACTACACTACATTTTATCTCTTGAGTTATTTGGTCATCATCTGGCAGCATCGTGTAATGGCAATGATCTAATCTAAAGAAACTATTTAATTTTAGCGATGTTGCACGTCCGACTCTCTCTAGAATTGAATCATTATCCTGATGATATTGCCAAAGCCACTTCTTTATATCGAAAGAATTTACAATTGAATGTTTTGCCAAAATGTCTTCAATGATTACCTCATAAGGATTCATATTATTCTTTTTAAAAAAAATACTGTCACGCAATGTGATATGTGGATATTTGCAAATGTATTGCGTTGTGTTTGCATCTATAATATAGCAAAGTAGTTCACTGTTTGTAATACCGTATTTGTCAAGAAAATCAGCACAATTACGCAATAAATTATCATATATTGATATGCAGCTCGTATAAGGGTAGTCTTTTGAGTTTATTTCTTTTTCTACAATTTCATTGAGCATATTTGCTTCGGACTCATCAATCATTGGTAGATGACGAATAACCTTATCACAAATATAATAGTTATTTCTATTTAAAGGCGCACGTTTTTTAAATAATTGCACGGGAATAGCTCCAAACTGATCTATAAGATCCTGCTCGTTGAAAATTGCATTAGGATTTTGGCTTAGGTGTCTACAGATAGGATAAATAGCTGCAAGAGATTCTGACAGTGTTTTTTTATGGAAAGAGTAATATGATATGACATACACCGAATCCGCATTAAAAAGGAGCTCTTTGGCAATATAATAAAACATATTAGACGATGTTATGTTAAAGTGTTCTATTTTTTCTTTGTTGTATTCGAAAAAGCCAATAACACTTACTGGCAAGTCCATATTATCAAGTTGGTCAATAAGCCACATTTTAAACTCGTTCCAGATGCAGTTATTTCCCTTGAGTTGCAAACGCACAAACTGATTTTTCCCATTTTGCACGCACACATATTTAAGAGCCTCTTTAAGATCACGATTATTTATAGTCACGTTAAATGTTGTATTGACAAACGTGCAAAAATCCTTTTGCCAATTGGCCTCGTTGTAATTTGCATTAGGAAAACATTTTAAAGCAATTTCCCTAATAGCTGTTTGCGTATTTGTATTAATTCCACGAAAAAGCAGATTGCATCGTATAACATATCCTTTGTCTTTGAGATATCCTTCAAGTTTTGAAATATCTAAATAAACAAACTGCTTTTTTACATCTTTTATAAATTTATCATAGGTTTTATTTTCGTCAATTTTATTACAATAATCCAATATAAGATCATCAAGTTCTTCCTCAAAACGATTATGTTTCAGAATTGGCGAATAAATTAAAAGATCAAGTTTGTAAATTCCAAATAGCCCCGATTCAGGAATAGCTTTAAGCACATTGCAAAGATGACTCCACTGCTCATCGTTAATGGATTTAGATAATTCATTTCGTCGAATGCACCCATACCGGTTATTTGCGTAAACTTCTAATTCGGCATCTGCTTTTTGAATCAAGTCTATTGCTCTTTTATTCCTAGTTGAACCACAAAAAATAAATTCCTGAGAGTTAAGCTCCTGTAAAAATGTTTGAATGTGGGGGCGCTCTGACATATATATTCCTCCTTCGCATTTGCAAAAATGTACTTTTTTCATGTTAAGTATAACATATGTCAGGAATTTTGTCAACCTTTAGAAGTTTATGGAAGTCAAAATAATGCTTAATGTGCCCAAAAAACCCAAAAATTTTTTCTAGCGAAATCGCAAAATTTTGAACATTATAGCCGTTAAAACTCAAAAGTTTAAAAATCAAAACTTTTGAGTTTTTTATTTCTTTATAATTTCTTTCATTTCCTCCAATTCTATCTCATTTAGCCCTATGGCCAATAATACTTTTCGTTTATTATCTATTATGATCACCTTGTCATACTGTAAGTTGGAACGAAGCGTGAGATATTCTATATCTTCCTTTGGAGTGCCATAATAATCATCTAGTCCATATATAAAGTATTCTTTTTCTTTATCTGGATAAAGCCGCATACTGCCGTTTTTTATAAATGAGTCTCCTATTTTTACGGCTTTTTTATACTGAAATTCAGCAAAATGGTTCCACATATACTCATTTCCGGTATTCAGAAAGTTGAATGCAAATACATCTACATCACTTGTAAACCTTGCACCGTCTTCAAATGCTGCGTCTACTTTATTTATAAAATCGAGATTTCCGCTTATTGTTATTTCGTCAGGACGGATCTCCACATAATTATCTTCGTCAACTTCAACATACCAGTTCAGGGGTCTATAATATTTGGCCATTGCAATAGTTTCATAAAGATTAAAACTAAAAGGAATATAGCATACATTTTTTGCATTTGCTATTTCTGTGTAACAGGATTCGCCAAGTTCCTTTTTTAATATATGAAAAAAAGCTGTCAGTTGAACAATTCTAGCATTATCATCTTTATTATAGCCATATTTGTTTACATTTATTATTTTCTTTTGAATTTTTGTTGTTAATGATTTATCCTTTACGCTCTTCATTTTTTTGCACTCCTTTCAATAATATTATATCACAAAAAAGGGTTCCCACATAAAGTAGGAACCCTTTCTATTACCTTATTTTCAGCGCACGTTTTAAAACACACGCCATTTTCGAAGGCAAATCATCAAGATTGGATATATCGACAAAACGATCTTCTCCGTAAATCTTGGCAATTGACTCCTTATCCTCATCGATTGCCGCAGCAAAGAATGATATGCCATATGGAGTTGCACTTTTTATAATACCTTGGATATCTGCATACGCAGTTGCGCCAGAATACCCATAATCACATGGACTTCCGTCAGAAATAATAAAAATTATCTTCTTTTTCTCTCGTCTCTGCTTTAGCTTGTTTACAGCATAAAGCAGAGCAGCTCCGTCCCGGGTGCCACAATGTGCGTCTCCAGCTGCAAGTGTATATATCTCGTTCTCAGAACCGTCAAATTCGCAAAAACGATATATATCCATTGTTGGATACGAACTTGAATGGCCAAAAACCATTGTCGGAATTTCAAGTTCGTTACAGAAGGTTTTTATTATAGCTGCTGCCCTTAAAGCGGATTTGAGCTTGTGTCCATACATACTACCGCTCTGGTCTATAATGACAGTACAGCTTAAACTGATTTTTTCAGGTTTTTTGATTCTATCAAAAGGTTTTGAAGAATCCTTTTGGTAGTAGGGGATGCTTATTCGGCTCCCACAATGCTGCCCGTGATAGACAGCACCTTTAATTTTTTTCTCAAAAATCGGTTTAACCTTATTGGCTTTTTTCTTTCCAATGTATTCCAATGAATATGTATTATTCATTGTGATATATGCGTCTTTATAAGACGCAGGCGAAAAGTCATGCAAACGATATGTTATTTTTGCATGTGGGCCGTCCATTATGGCACTGTTTATCATTTTTTCGTCGCTTTGTCTAGCGATATTTCTTGCCTGTTCCGTTACCCTATCTTGGGCGACGTTTTGCTTGGTTGCCAATATGTCCTGTTCGGCTTTTTGTTCAGCCTTTTGCATATCTTCCTCTTTTCCTGCCTTGACTTCTTTAAGTTCCTTGCTCAACGTTTTGAGTATGGAATCATAGTCTGTGACATTATCAGAAAGATCATTTTTAGACTGGCTATCATCACTTGATGAAGAATCATCCTTGCCTTCCTTTGTTGATGAAGATGTGGCTCCTTCTGCAGTGTCTGAATTATCGCTTTCAGACTCGTTTCCAGATGAGCTATCAGCAGCTTTCGCTTTGCCGTCCTGTTCACTTTCCTGCTCGCCTGTAGAAGATGATGAGGTTCCTTCTTCAGAACCCGAATTTGTGCTTTGGGCAAGGAGCTGAGTGATTTGGCGGTTAAGTGAATTTTCACTAGAATCGCTTTTCTGTGAAATATTCATAGCCTGCCCTCTCTGATTTGCTGCGCCCATTGAGTCTGCCAAGTTTTCTAAGGACTTGACCATTTTATCGTAGGCTTCATCCGTGATATTGGTAAGCTCCTCTTTTACAATACCCCACATATCAATATAAAGGGTAAGGCTTTTATCGAGTCTTGCATATGAATTATCCTCAGTTACACAGCTAGTAATTGAGGGAAGAAACTCACAGAACTTTTTCACAAGAGGCTCAGTAAAAGTGCTATTATCTTGCACCTTTATGAGACCAAATTTTGCATAAGACAACATCATAAGTTGCCAGATGCTGAAGTTTGAGTGACCATCTTTCATGGCCCTTTCAATTGTTGGAAATTCCTCATATTGAAAATCTCGAAGTTCGTATAAGGACGCTACAAAGTCTCCTTTGAATGATTTCATAATCATTTCTTCTATATAACCGTCTTCAATAATGTTATTGAAGTCGTTAAATGCTGTCATAAACTGCTTTCGGTTGTGTACCGAAATGTTTAAATAAGCATTCACCTCTTTTAATTTTTCATTAAAATCAGGGGAAACGCCTGCTTTTATTGGACGCTGCCAATTCCACTGATCAGCGGTAATTGCCTTTTGAAAGTTTGCCATGTCGTTGAAGTTAGAAAATAGCAAATGGCCTATCTCGTGAAGTACGAGTCCTTTGCCAAGAAGCCACTTTTTTTCTGTAGTGTTTTTCTTTCCTATTGGATTTTTATCCAAATAGGAGTTGCCGAAATTCACATAAATATTTGATTCTGATGTTGCATACGCTACAGCATCATTTTTTTTATCATAATTTGCGGTAACTTTTATTGTTTTTCTCGTTTTGAAAGGGATTGTGTCAAATAAATATTGTGACACATTTGTTAATGCGGTCGAAACAGCCCTTGACTTAAACAGAACGCTCTCCGTTATTTTTTTCCCCTCTGCCCTTATCTTATCACTAATATCCTTTACGGAATGTCCGTATAACATATTTTTTTCCTCCTTATATCATTTATATATAAAAAATGAGCCCAGAGAATAAACTCTAGACTCATAATTCATTTTTTACACCTTTATTATACCATATGAGCAGGCATAAGTCAAGGCTTTAGCGATTTCTTTTTCGGGTTTTTTTAAATTGGCTATTGTCAAGGGCGTCAATGAATAATTTGACATCATCAGAATCACTGGCTGCCTTGTTTATAACATCTTCTATACACGATTCGTAAGGATCGTTTCTAATAGAATCTGCCGCCCATGCAATAAGGCTTCTTTCGCCAATTTCACCGTCTCCGACAAGCTGCTCATTCTGAAGCTTCTTCAAATGGCCAACAAATCGGACCATTTCTGTGACCTGTTCCTTATTGGTATTGCCAGAACGAGCCATTACTCGTTCAACCAACTCTGGTTCGGCTGGAAGATTTATTCTGTACTCCTTGCGACATCTGTCACGCAGAGCCTGATTCAGACTTCCAGTTCCTTCGTAACCATAGTTGGTTGTGAAGATTACGATGTTATCCGGATGTCTCCGGATAATCTCACCGTTTGGCAGTGTGATCACTCCTTCTTCAAGGAGACTATTAAGCAATCCAAGTTCTCCTGGATTGTTAACAAGAGTTGGCTCCTGTATTTCAACAACCCAACCCTTTTGCGCCGCTTCGACTATTGGTGAATGGACAAACGCAAACTGCTGGTTTGCATTGTTTGAAATCGGAAGAACCGTGTTTATCCATTTTTCTGTTGCCATGTAAACAAATTCTTCCATTGAAATCAACTGGCCGTCCACCACAACGCAGCCATCTTTTTCAATGGCTGTTTTACCAGTCATTTCGTTATAATACCCAACTGCATCGAACTGCAGATCTGAGAGAGTAGGCAGGCCTGATTTTTCACAAAGCTCATTTATTGAGCTTGCGCAATTTGCAGTATTTGGCTGCGTGGATATCAATAAGTCAAACTTATCTGTATCCGGGCCAAGTCCCTGTCTAACAAAAGGAAGTCCGCACAGATGTGCTACCATTGCAGCTGTCGTGGATTTACCAGTACCAGCCGGGCCTGTAAGCATAAAAGTTCTTGCCGGCAAGATATCTTCTGATGTCTCTTTACAGCATTTAGCTATACTTTTAGCCTCTTTTGAGACTATGATAGAATCCGATGGAGTATTTGCTTTGAGCATTTCCTGCTCAATTTTGTCGAATTCTCTGTTTGGATTTATAATATATGAGACAGGTTCCGATTCCGAAGTTTCTGCCGTTTCGGTTGTTTTATTTTTTATTTTTAATACCATTGGTTCTCCTTCAGATGAAGTTATTTGCAGAACCTGCTCTGGGTCCAACATCTCTAACGGAGATGTGGCGTCCTTCAGACTCGGATAATCGTGAAGGCAAAGAGGATCCACTAGCCTCCTATATACATTATCAGAGATAATGTATATAGCCTTCTTCATGTTCTCATCTGGTGTGACAAGATTTTCCTGCCAATGTTCAGCAAAAATATCATAATTCTCGCTGTATTCGCTGTCAGCCATACACTCAGCGTGAACTATAAGACTGCACGCCTTATAGCCATGCTTTGCTGGTATATACGGTTCGTGATTTTCAGGGTTGGAATCCGGCGTGAAACACGCCTTCATCTTATTGCTTTGCTTATCCATATACACGGAGATTACTCCGTTATGCGTCGGACTATGATATTCCGACGCAAAGAACTCATCACCTTCGCAGACAAAAGCTTTTCCTGCCTGCACTGAATCTATTGCGGCGATATATCTGCCCGCAATAGAACACTGTGACGTCTGATTATATCTAGACGTCAGCCTCTTGTCTGTTCCTCTCATTTGCAATCCTGAGAGATATGGTAGGGCAGCATTATTAAAGCCTAAGAGTTTACTTATATAATTTTCCATTTATATTTTTCCTCCTTAATTATAAACCGAGAGAAGCCAGAAAAGTGGCGACATCCTCAGTTCCATATATTTTTGTTTCGTTTGTGTTTTTTTTGCATATATCCGCAAATGATGCCTCTTTATCAGTCGTAGGTATGATATCCTTTTTTGTCTCCACTTCTGTCTCCACAATCTGTGATTGTGCAACTTTATCCTGCTTAGGCTGAGTAGACACTCTTTTAATACTGTCTACATCTATTGACAAATCCAGATATGTTGTGTTCTTGATTTCTTTTGTGCCCACTTCAGAAAGAGCCCCTATGAAGCTTATCATCGAGCCCTTTTGAATTTTAAGCTTTGAAATCAATGTGCAAATGCTGTTCCCTAGAAATTTAAGGTCTATCCAACAAGGCTTCTCGGCCTGTCCATCCCAAAAATTTAAAGTGGCACTTGTGCGAGCAAACGTGCCAGCCTCATTTCTCCATAGATCTTTGCCAATGCAAGCATTTGTCACAAATACCTGTATCATCGAGTCCGAAAGCCCATGACATGGTTCTATATACAAAATATTAACCTTTATTACAGGTTTTCCATTGTAAAGCCCAATAGAAGATATTGAGCCCGCTGCGTTGACAGCTATTGGGTGTTTATCATTATTATACCATGTGCGAATCTTTTCCGCAATAGTGGAATTCGCAAAGGCAGTGAGAACTATACTTTTTTCTAGTATCTCTTCACCTTTCTTTCCAGCATACATATTACCTATAAGGTACATCTGTATGCCTCCAGTTTGAGTTTCTTTAATCTCCTTGCTTGTAAGAAGATTATTTCCTATAAAAAACTTCATTTAATTCCTCCTCTTTATTAAAAAAATAAGCCCAGAGAATTCATAAATGAAAACTCTGGACTTAAAAGTAATATAATTTCTACAAGTTTATTATAACATATGGGCAACGTTTTGTCAATAGCTAAGGCTTAAAATTAGCAAATATTATTTTAACAATGCAAAGTTATATACAATGTCATCATCGGTTCTGTTACCTATTATAAACCAGTTGTTCTGCTTTTTATTGGAAGTAAGCTTTACAAACTGATCTCCCTTAGCGGAATAAACAATACTATCTTTTTCTGTTTTTGTATTGAATGCGTGAAGCTCAGTATTATCATTACTACTATATATAATAAAGTCACCATTCAAAGTAACAGTAGGTGTTCTTGAACTTTTATCTTTCGTATAAGGAGTGTCGATAGTCTTTTCCTCTTTTGTGTTTTTGTTTATGTAGTGAAGTTTCTGATCAGAGCAAGTATAAGAAACATATTCGGAGTCAAAATCATTTGCAAAGTCAAGCACTTTGGTCTTTTCAGGAATTTCATAAAGCTCAAAATCACTGCTTGAAACATATTTCTTATGATCTTTTTCTATACAAGCATAATCGTCACATGTAATAGTATGATCTCCTACATATTCGCAAAGGCTTGTATTTTCAAGCTTTTGACCGGTCTTGGCGTTCATTATATAATCAGAGCCATTCAGAAAGACATTATTCTCGTAACATCCTACACCTTCTCCAATTATACTTTGTGTTACAGTGCCCTCAACGTATGGGGTATAGCAGGTGTTGTACATATAATGCTCTGACGCAATATAATCTTCTGATTCAATGAAAAGATTTTCAGCGTCAAATTGCAGCCATATAAGTCCGCTATGTGGAGACACCCCATCATCATAAAATTCTTCATCGTTAAATCCACCAAGCTTGAACAAAAAAGTTCCATTATACGCATATGCAGCGTCATCGATCCATATCTTGTCGCTTTCTACATCATAAAGGTTATCATTATAACCTATCTCGGCGGAAGATAAAAGTATATTTCCGTCTTCATCAATGACTACATAAATGTCAGCACCTAAAATTCCTTTGATATTGGTTTTGCAGAGATACTTGTCGCCACACACTATTACATTATAGAAAATGTTTGAAGCGTTTTCTACAGTAGGTGTTTCAAAGCCATTTTCCTGACAGATAGTACCTGTGGCTGTAAGAATTTTTGAATTGCCATTTTGAAGATCAATAGACATAAAGCCTTCGCCGCTGGCATATATAACAAGCTTAGAATTTCTGTTGTAATCATAATTATAGTTGTCTATAAATTCCGAGCCGTCAGGGGCTTTGGATTCCCATGTTACAGAGCCGTCATCAGTATTTATTGCCCTTACTCTTGTGCTTGAAAGGCAAATAAGATCTTTGCCGTTTCCTGACATGAAAGCCTCAAAAACATCTCCCGTATCAGGAAGTTCTAAAGCATAGTCGCAGCCATAGCGAAGATACATTATATTTTTATCATTTTCTGGTGTTGTTGAATCTGAACTCTCTCTATAACTTGCTGCGTTATATGTATAATCACTAAAAGACGAAAGATCATCTCGTGAATCCTCAGGAAATATTTTGTAATCATCAAGATCATAATATTTCCCGTAGTGTATGGCACCGCTTTTGTCGTCGCTTACCTGCGCATAAATATCCATTATTGATTTAAAATCACCTTTCTGTATCTCATATTCAGGCGTTTTTGATAAAGCAGTTGTGTCAGACTTTTCATCGCCTTTATCCTGTGATTGTGATGATGAAGCGCTTTTCTCTCCTTTAGAAGAAGTATTCCCCGAACTTCCGCAAGCCGCAAAAGAACAAGTCATGCAGCCACACAGAGCAAGTGCCATAAGTTTCGCTGTTATTTCTTTCATTTTCATAATCTTTTCCTGCTTTCTACTATAATTATAGTTGCTAATTTTCGTGGTTAAGGTACTTGTCAGCGGTTGCGACACCCTGCTCGAGTTCTTCGCTCAGCTTGTCATCAAATTTAGGACTAAATTTAACTGCTACATACGCATCAACAGTAGGGCCATTGGGACCTAGTGTTATTTTCGTGTCCTTGTTGAGATATAACGTTGCCGGGGAAGCCAGACTCACCGGTTTAATATAATTAAAAGACAAAAATTTATCTTGTTCTTCATTATATAGCGTAACTGTGTATGTCTTGTTTATTCCTTTTATACCGTGTTCGGAACAGGAATAAACCATTCCCTCAAAAGTAAGCAATCTATCATAAGCACCGATATTTTTATATCCTAATATCTTAATGCCGAAGAACAGCTGTATCAAAAGAAATGCTATCCCGCCCCATAATGTTAGCCAACCCTTTGTAATACAAAAAAACTCTATACCAAATGATGCGGCCAGAATAGCGATATTTACGGTGATATATTTCTTAATCACTGTAGGAAATTTATTATATTCAATCTTTTCGGGCGAACCTAGTTCTTCATCTGGTATAACTATATAATCTTCATCCTCTGAAGACGTATTATGAAGAGTCTTATGAGAAGTTCTATAAGACTCAAGTTCATCCAATGACATTTTTGAAAATTCTGAATTATTTTTATCTTTCATTTTTTCGCCTACTTATCTTTTTTTGCTTTTGGAAAGGAAAAAGCAAGTTTCCCGTCTTTCAGAGATAAATAAGCATCAAATGTAGTTCCCTTTTTGCTCTTTAAGCCTTTTATTAATCTTGTCTTTTTTCCTTTAAGCAAATTCACTTTATCTGCATCTGTTAAATTTATGCCATTTTTATAATTATCCCACAAAGCAAAATCGCATCCATCTTTATACTTGCTGCATAGCCAGCCCGACTTACTAATCTTCATTTGTGAGTTGCACACAGGACATTTGTAATCCGTCTCAAAACTTATGCCTATTTTATGGTCATCTTTCAAAATAAGAAATGCTTTATAAAAAGAACCGTCTTTCTTTTTTCGTAAAAAAGTCCTTTCGGTCTTTCTTTTTGTAATTAAATCAATAATATCTTTATCATTCAGAGTTATGTCAAAAAAAGAATAGCTTAATCCGAATTTGCACGATTGAGGATCATCTTTCTTATATCCAGTACAGATATATCCGAACTTAGTTTTTCTAACCTTTTTCCCGCAAAAAGGGCAATTATAGTTTTGGGAGGTTTCTGCATCGTCCAGAGATATCTGTTGGCTACTGCTTTTTATTTCTTCTACCCATTTGGTGGTCGCTTCTTTTATATCATTTAAAAAAGCCTCTGTGTTTTCTTCACCATTTGATATATTATATAGTCTATGTTCCCATTTTGCTGTAAGGGTTACGGACTTTATATCTTCAACTGGCAATATTTTTATAAGATTGATTCCCTTTTGTGTAGGAACAAAATACGTTTTTTTCTTTTCGGAAGAACGTTCAATATAGTTCCTTCTTACTAGCGTTTCGACAATTGCTGCCATTGTAGCACCTGTTCCTAAACCTGGATGTTCAGCCTCAGCCATATACTGTTTAATTTCTTCATCTTTGACCTTTTTACCAGCTGTAGACATGGCAACTATAATAGTTGCATCATTATATCTTTGAGGAGATTTGGTTTTTCCCTCCTGTGTTTCATATTTGCCCGCTACCTTATCATTTACCTGGAGTTGAGGCAAAACATCATTTTCTTCTTTATCTTCGGATTCATCTTCCATTGCGTCCACGATAAGCCATTGAGGATCTTTGATCACTAATCCCGTAGTTTTAAATTTATAATTATTTACCTGTGTTATGATCGTAGTTTTTTCACAAGCAGCAGGCTTATAAATGGTTCGTATAACAGATTTAGCAATAAGATCATATACTTTTTCTTGCTCTGCTGAAAGGTTTTCCGGTTGCTTATCTGTTGTGACGATCGCCGTGTGAGATTTTACCTTTTTAGAATTAAAATGTCGTTTAGTATAGTTTCGCTGAGCCTTTGGAACATTATTTATCCATTTTGAGTAAGCACTATTGTATTTACACAACATATCTAGTGATTTATCTACATTTACAGTTTCAGCGTCATTAAGAACCGATGATTCTGTTCTAGGATAAGTAGTATATCCGCCCATATACAGTGCTTGTACGATATCTAGAACTTTTTGAGCTGAAAATCCAAACTTTTTTGCCGCATCTACTTGAAGACTAGGCAGATTATATAACAGAGGCACTTCTTTTGTGGTTGGCTTCTGATCGTATTCTGTAATAGTAGCTACAGGACATTTTTCATTTAAAATATGCAACAGTTCATTCGCTTTTGATTTATCTGAAAACGGTTCTTCTAATTGCAACTTCCCTTTGTATTTATCTCCTGTCTGAGTTGTAAAGTCTCCCACAATGTTCCAAAAGGGCTTTGAAATAAAGTTTTTAATTTCAAGTTCTCTTGTAACGATCATATTAAGAACAGCGGTTTGTACTCTTCCTATTGATATAACGGATCCACTGCTGTATTTTAAGGTCATTGCAGCAGTTAAATTTGAACCTACAGTCCAATCTGCAATTGCCCTCATTC
>OIZW01000622.1_pt1 | contig 29534 bp, 26 predicted proteins | sample 1588581 | NCBI WGS metagenome assembly OIZW01 (sample SAMN03283266) | human gut metagenome | biome: human-associated habitat; material: feces | host: Homo sapiens | place: USA | collected 2013 | reverse complement strand
CTTTCTTCTCTTAGCTTTAAGAATGCCTACAACGATCTTAGAAAGAGCCTCGTATACCTGCTGATCGGAAGCGTCCTCAGGTGTTGTCTGGAAATCGTTGTGAAGAACGTCAAGAAGCTTTTCTTTAAGTTCCTGCGTGGAAATTGTTTTTTCTACAGCACTATTTGCCATAAATCTTTACCTCCTATATACTTTCAAGCCGAGCTTTGCGCTCTGCACCTTTATTACTATATTGGCGAAAACGTTTGAGAAATAAGGATAGTTTTCACACATTTGGGGAATAGCACACCCCTGCTCCTGATAATTATACCACAAGCCGACAATTTTTGCAAGAAAAAATGCCAAACACCCCTAAAATTTAAACACTTTTTACATAGGGCAGGCGTATGATTTGTAGAAATCATAGACGATGATATGTTATTTTTGCAATAGCTGTCATATTATGTTTGGAATATAATACAGGATATAGTATTTGCCTAATTTTATTATATGGTATAGTTGCATAATTGTCAAGGCGTTCAATTGTATAAAATGCTGATTTTGGAAGAATGAACAGCAAAAGGGGGCAGTAAGGGCGGTAGTTTTTATATAATCACAAGAATATGAATTTGCTACGGGTATAAAGTGTGTTCCTGTTGACAATGAAAGGTTTTTAATATATAATGTTCACGAAGAATATCATAGAGTAAAGTTAGTTTAAGATAACTTTTAGGAGAGCAATATGGGATATGTAGAAAAAAGCAAACGCAAAGCCTATTTGCTGGCAGGCTTTGTAGGAATGTTCCTGTGCGGTATCGGCGATATACTCTTTTCATTCAGAGGCGAGGGTGTGCCGAAAGCCATAAGCGGGATAATTTCCATGAACATAAGTGAAGTGCCGCTTATTTTTTATCAGCTGTCATTTTTCATCGGCATAATCGCAATGGTGGGTTATTGGCTTGGTTCAAGGGCGATGTATTCCTACATAAAGGATAGTTTTGCAGGGGAGCACCAAAAGCTTTTGAAAACCTACGGCTTTGGTGCGGTGATGATGTCCCTTGGCATCTTCGGCATACACAGCATTTGCACAATGGCAGTCATTGCACTGAGAGCGGCGGCAGGTTCAGGACTGACCCCTGAGCAGATAGACGAGCATTTCACAGTGCTTGTGATGCCGTTCATGATAGGCACAGCATGGCAGACTATCGCCGATCTGCTTGTGGCGGTGACGTATATAATAATGGTGGTGAAAAAGCTTATCCCTGTGAGCAAAAAATGGCTTATCTGCGGCCCTGTGGTGCTGTATGTTATCTTCAACATCATAAAGGCGTTGCTCACTGCGGCAACTGACAGCACACTGCTGCCAAAGCTGTTTTCAGGCGGCGAAACATGGGGACTTTCATTTATGTTCCTGGCGATGTATTTTGCCGTAAAAAAGGATACAAAACAATAAAGCGATATAAAAACGGGCGACCCGGACCGCACCCTACCTGTGAGAAAATTCTGCAAAAAGTAGGGGCGACCTGAGGTCGCCCGTTTTGTTATGATATCATTTTATTACGTTTTTTCTTCCTCTATCTTTTTCTCAGCCTTTGCAAGCTGTTTCTTGTCAAACACACTCTTTGCTACCTGAATACCGAACACGATCGCCGCACCGATGATAAAAAATACGATGCTGAATGTGCCGAAGGACATAGGGTCTTTAGGCTCTTTAAGCGTTGTAGGACCTATAACTATGGCGTACAGTGAGCCTATCATCATGCCGATAACGCAGTAGATAGTCTGGCTTCTGAACTTTTCAAGAGCCTTTTTGATAAGCCTGAGGGTAATGAACACCCCAAGGAGAATGCCGATACCCAAAGAGCAGAGAAGTCCGAAATACTCGAAATTCAGATGAAGAAACTCTTTTATTCCCGTGATAACAGGCATATAAAGACCGAATGTGAGAAGTATGGTGGAGCCTGAAATGCCGGGAAGCACCATTGCAGATATTGCGCACATTCCTGCAAGAACAACGAATATCACTGTGCCTATATTCATGTGAGAAACGTCAGCACCGCTGCCTGACGGATTTATAAGGGAAATGCCCACAACGATAGCAATGCCGATAACAGCCCATACGATGTTGTAATATTTGCCCTTAATGCTCTCTTTTTCTTCCATTATCATGACCGGTATCGCCAGAATGATAAAGCCCAGAAACAGCGAGCTTACCTTGTAGATGCCGCTTTCAAACACGTTTGCAAGAACGCTCACTGCAAGAAGCATACCGATCACCCAGCCCACGCCAAGCTTTATAAGAAAGAAAAATGCTTTTTTACGCTTTGCATTGTCACGTCCCATAATGTCGTTAAGGGAATTTATGAAGCTGTCATAAAAGCCCAGCAGGAACGCTATAGTTCCTCCCGAAACTCCAGGGACGCTGTCCGCAAGAGCCATGCAAAAGCCTCTGAGTGCGTTTATTATCATACTTGTTTCTATGCCTTAAAAGGCATATCCTCCTTCCGTGGTGTTGTCTGCTTTCGTATCAGCAGACTTTTCTTTTGTTCTGATGTAAGCTTTTTCTACCTGTGTCATCAGCTTTCCAAGCTGTGCTTCCTGCTTATCGTCACTAACGAGCACCGCACTTTTTTCAGCCGAAGCCTTTGCCGATCTCACATCACCCTGAGCGAGAAAACACTCGCCCTTGTAAAGCTCACAGTTGCACCGAAGCGTCTTGTCAGCGTCACGGCTTTTCTCTGCGCTGTCAAAAAACTTCACGGCCGCTTCAAAGCGTTCGTTGAAATATTCCAGCAGACCAAGTGTGAAAAGCATTTGCCCATTGCGTTTATCGAGAAGACCTCGCTTGAAGTAATGCTCTGCCGAAACAAATATCTCGTTTGCCTGAGAAATATCACCTGACATGAGCCTGCCGTAAAGAAGCAGTTCAAAATACTTGTTCTGATCTGAGGGGGTAAGCTTATCAAAAGCTATACGGTCAAGTGTGAGAAAACAGTTTTCAAAGCGTTTTTCTGAAATGTAAACAGCGGCAAGCTTCAAAAGCCCGTGGCCCTTATCTTTGTTCTGTCTGAGAAGATATTTTTCAAGAAGTTCAAAATATTCGTCACAGCCGCCCTTTTTAGCGTAGAGCCTTTCGAGCTTTTTTATTTTGAAGACCCATATGAAAAGCCCTGCAAGCTCGACGATGCACAGGAATATAAGACAAAGAGGAAGCGCTCTCATAAAAACGTTTATGCAAAACTGCGCACCATAGCGACAGCCCTTTGAAAGCCATGCAATGCACATCACAGCATAACTCAGCACCAGGCTCAATGCGGCAATGAGCCACAAGGTCCTTATAACGCCTTTATGCACCTTGCTCACCTCTTTGTAAATCATATCACATATAAGTAAAAATCAAATGTTGTCTGTGTAAAGAATGGGTAAAAATGTATAAACTGTTCAAAAATTTTTAAATTTAATCTATTGCCGTCTACTGCATATCCTTATTTCTGTTTTTGAGAAGTTTCTGTCTTTTGCGTTCGTGTCTATCCATAACTATCTTTTCGCAGAAGTCTACGACTTTCTTCATGAAAGGCTTGAAAATGTAGAAAAATTCGCCCTCATAGGTAACGACCTCGCCGTTAAAGCCCTTTTTGAACTTGTATACGCCGTAGTTAGGGTTTGTTTCATCGTTGTAGAATGGTATGCCCTGAAAATCATAGATATAGTTTTTGCCCTCCAAAGCCCAGTTTATCATCGTCCACTGCATGAGATAGTTAGGGTAGAGGTTTCTGTGGTGGTTTGCGGAAGCACCGTAAACATAGCAGGTCTTGCCTGCATACTGTGTTGTTACTGCACCAGACAGCGGTATCTGCTTGCCGTCCTCGTCAACATAGCACATGAAAAGTCGGCAGTGTTCAGGACCAAGACCATTGAGCATTTTTACAAAATACTCCTTTGAACGAATAGAGAAGCCATCTCTGATACCTGTTGCCTGCATGAGAGGGTAGAAATCGTCAAGAGCCTCAGTGCCGCAAGCCTTGCAGTAAACGCCCTTTCTAGGGGCTTTTCTGATACGGTTTCTCCAGTCAGGCTTGAAAGTCGCCATGACCTCGTCAGGGGTCTTGCCCTCGATATTTCTGAGCATATAGTTATTACGAGCCTGAATAGTGGTCAGCTCAGCCGCTTTGTGTATGTGCTTGAAGCCCATGTCCTCGATAAGCTTTGTACACTTGTCGTTGCCCTCCTCGAAACAAGGATCCCACATAAACTGGTAGCATTTGTATTTCTTTGCAAGCACCTTTACGCCCTCGAAAAGGTCGGTCATGATCTCTTTATCAGACCAGTCGCAAACAGGGCCATGAGGGGCATACATAAAAGTAACACCGAAAATAGGCACTTTTTTGATTATGATAAGGCAAGTTCCACGGATATTGCCGTCAGCGTCACGGGAGATAACAGCGTCCCAGCCCCAGTTGTCCTTTACCTTCGGCCATTTGAGGGATTGCATGAAATTGCCGTATTTGCTGGTGCTTGCGAACTGTTCATATTCTGCAAGGAGTTTTTCATCGGACTTATTGATTATTTCCATTTTATAAAGATCCTCTCTGTAAGAAATTTTCTGTTATTATGCACTATTTCATTTATTATACTACATATTACGGGAAAAATCAAGGGGGAGTTTAAGTGAGGAATGAGGAATGAGGAATGAGGAATGAGGAATTAGGAATGAGGAGTGAGGAGTGAGGAATTAGGAGTGATGAGTGAGGAATGGCAGCGCCGCACTTTGCAATATAATTAATTATTGATTTTGGCGTTAGAGTACATAATAACTGTATTAAGTCCAGACCTTGAATGAAGCTCAAGTTTTCCATATAAACAAATCGGCAACTCTCTGTTATCTTTAAATCGTCTATCTGGACCGCCCGACTTATTGACATATCTCCACGTTTTATCGACTATTTGAGCGTCCCTAGGTACGTTTTCACTCTCAACAAAACGTGTTGTATATTTATTTGAGGATATATCTGAATAATTCAATGCACCAATCTTACTCCCTTGCATAATAAAGAGCTTATCAGGCATAAATAGCAAGGTTTCATTTCCAGCCTTAAAAGAGGCAACTTGAATGTTAGCCTTAAACGGAAAAGGCGCTTTCGTAGAGGTTTGACAATCTGTTCTATTAACTGTGTTACTAGCACCAGAAGTGTACTTTTTATCAATTACTTTGCTAGTTTGCATTATTCGCCAAACTTTTGTACATTGAGTAATCTTAATCATTGGTTTCATTCGCTCATCTACAATGGATTTTTGATCTTCATCAATTGAATAATCTAAATCAATAGTGCCTTTTGTTTTGACATAGATTTTTAAAGCGAGAAAAATAGCGGTAAATAGAAACATTGCGGGAAAAATAAAACCGCAAATAATAGATATCAACAATCCGATAGTTGATACTTTATTAATTTTTAATGTTTTACTTGCAGAAGCCAGCATATCTTCCAATCCCTCAGATACCATTGCAGTTGCTACATTATTCATGATCTTTTGTGTATCATAATGATTATTGTCTATTGATTTTGGATATCTATTTTCAGATTGACTTTTGTTATTTTTACTGCTTTCGTGGACATATGAAATTCCTGTGCCGGGAATTGATGCTGTTGTTCTTTTAGTTCCTTTGGCGGTTTTAGTAACACGATATCCTTTAACACCCCAACTGTAACCAATTCCTGATTTGCTAAGATTTATTCTAAATCCTCCACCTAAATTTATGCTTTTTCTATACCTAAGACCCATTTCTTTTCTCCTCCTATTTCTTGTTTTGAGAGTTGCTTTATGTCTGTGACCATAAAAAGATTTGTTGTTCTAATTCTGAAATTATTCTATTTAATACATATAGTCAAAAAACGGACAGCATAACGCTGCCCGTTTCAATTCTATCTCTTATTTGTCATCATGCGGCTCGGTGATAAGATCAAGATTGATCTCGTATTTGGAGTCGAGAGAGTTCTGTAAAGGTGCATCCTTTACATATTTGTTTACAAGCGCTGTACTCTTTTCTACCGCCTGAAGCGTTCCTGCACCTGCTACACAGCCGCCCGGACAAGCCATGCCCTCGAGAAGATAGCCGTCATATTTGCCTGCTTTCGCAAGTGTGAGAAGCTTGCGGCAGTCTTTAAGTCCCTGCGCTGATACTACCTTGACCTCACGCTCTGGGTCAAGCTTGTGGATAACGTCTGCTACTGCCTTTGCTACGCCGCCGCTTACTGCAAAGCCACGTCCGTCACCTGTACCCTCGCAAAGATCTACCTTTTCTTCATCTGTAATGTCTTCAAATGTTACGCCCTTGGCATTGAACATTCCCATGAGTTCCTCAAAGGTAAGCACAAAGTCTACGTCGCTGCGGATAGTACGTCTTGAAGCTTCAAGCTTCTTTGCCGCACATGGTCCGATAAATGCGATACAAGCGTCAGGATCGTCCTTTTTGAGCATTCTTGCTGTAAGTACCATTGGGGTCAGTGCCATTGAAATGTATGGGGCAAGGGTAGGGAAAAGCTTCTTCGCCATTACTGACCATGCAGGACAGCATGATGTCGCCATGAATGGCTGATGTTCAGGAACTTCTCTCATGAAGTCCTTTGCTTCCTCGATGGAACAAAGGTCTGCACCTATTGCTACCTCGACCACGTCTGCAAAGCCAAGCTTCTTCATTGCCGCTGTGAGCTTTTCAGGGCTTGCCTTTGGTCCGAACTGACCTACAAATGCAGGTGCGACGATAGCGATGACCTTCTTCTTTTTCTTCATTGCTGTTATAAGCTGGAATATCTGTCCCTTGTCTACGATAGCGCCGAATGGACAGTTTACAAGACACATTCCGCAGGATACGCACTTGTCATAATCTATTTTTGCCTTGCCCTCTTCGTCTGAGCCGATAGCGTCCATGCCGCAGGCTCTTGCGCATGGTCTTTCCATTTTGTTTATTGCATTGTATGGACAGACACTCTGACATCTGCCGCACTTTATACACTTAGACTGATCTATTACTGACTTGCCATGCTTGATGGTTATAGCACCCTTTGGACAGACTTCCTGACATGGGTGTGCAAGACAGCCCTGACAGCAGTCGGTAACATGATAATGAGTTTCAGGACAACCGTTGCAGGCAAACTTGATTATGTTTACAAGCGGTGGATCGTAATACTTTTCTGCGATCGCACTTTCTTCAATGCCGTCAGCCACAGACTTATGCTCCTCGATCGGTCTTAGGGGCAGACCGATAGCAAGACGGAGTCTTTCTTCAACGATAGCTCTTTCAAGGAAGATAGACTCACGGTAAACAGCCTTGCTTCCCGGTACTATCTTATAAGGAAGCTCTGCGATCTTTTCGGCATAATCGCCCTCTTCATAGGCAAGTCTTGCAACCTCTGTAAAGACTTTTCGTCTGATATCCGTTACTGAGGAATAGATACCTCTCATTTTCATATTTTTACCTCCTGCGTTGTTCTTCAAATTTGTGTCATACACTTACTATTGTACTATTTTTTCGGCTTTTGTCAAGTAATATATACTTTTTTTCATAAGGTATATTGAAAGTTTCGCATGACTTACATATTTGTCTGAAATAAGGTGCAGTAATAGTACGAAACGGCTCAAAAAAATAAAAGTATTTCTTTTTACCAATAGTTTTTCTGTTCATGAAAGTATGTGGTTTTTGCACAGTTTTGGGCAGGACGATTTATGCAAACAATTGATAAATGATTTAATTTGGCAACATTTCTGCAATTGTTGCATTTTTTATGCAACAAAATGGGCATTTTTCGGGATAAGTGAGAGATGTTTTTTGAGAGCCGTTAAGATACGGTGGTACATCTTTCGCAGAAATTAAAAAAGGAGGAACGATATGGCAGGCGAACAGAAAAGATTTGCGAGATTTTTCTTCTATCTGAGAAATCTTCGTGAAGCGGCTTTGCACACCGGTGCAAGGGCGGAGGAGGCTGAGGACAGGGGGCTTGAGCTTCTGCACTCGGCAGAAACGGAGGCGGAGCTTAAAAAGCTGGAGGAGGCTGACAGCGACACCCTTTCTTATGTGAAACGAGGGCTTAACAGGATAGCTTTCGGGGCGGTGAATGACGCAGTAAAGCTTGTTTTTGAAGCTGAGAACATGACGGCAAGGGACATCATGGGCATGGATCTTTTCAATGTGAGTGAGATAAAGATCAGCGGAAAGAACGTTTTGGAGATCAAGTTTTTTGACAGGCAGAAAGCCTTGGAAAAGCTTGGGGAGCTTGCGCCACAGCTTGACGGCGGCGGTGAGTCGAAGCGACTTATCGAGAGCATTTACGGCAGGGACGGTGATAGCTTGTGAAAATAACAAGGCTGTCGGAAAATCAGAGGTTTGTTTTCAGATGGTGGACGGCACGGGATCTTAGTGATTACGACGGGATAATCTGTGACGGTGCGGTCAGATCGGGCAAGACCTTTTGTTTGTCGGCGTCTTTTATGACATGGGCGATGACTAATTTTGACGAGTGCATTTTTGGGCTATGCTCAAAAACTATTGTGTCGCTGAAAAGGAATATCCTGCCTGCCCTCAGAGAGTATATGAAAGCCATGGGCATGACGGCTGTGGAGGTCGCTTCAAAGAACTATATGGACGTTAGCTTTTGCGGCAGGAAAAACAGGTTTTACTACTTTGGCGGCAGGGACGAAGGCTCGCCCTCACTTATCCAGGGCGTGACCCTTGCAGGGGTGCTTCTTGACGAGGCGGCACTTATGCCCAGAAGCTTTATAGAGCAGGCTGTGGCAAGGTGTTCGGTGGCGGGGAGCAAGCTGTGGTTCAACTGCAATCCTGATAATCCTTACCACTGGTTCAAGAAAGAGTGGATAGACAAGGCTGAGGAAAAACGGCTTATCTACAGACATTTTGTGCTGGAGGACAATCCGACCCTTGAGCGGGCGGTGATAGAACGCTATCACAGGATATATACGGGGACGTTTTACGAGCGTTTTGTACTTGGCAAATGGACGGCGGCAGAGGGGCTTGTTTACCCTATGTTCGACGAGGAGAAAAACGTCTTTGATGGGGATATACAGTGCGAGCGGTATGTTATAAGCTGTGATTACGGCACTGTAAATCCTTCAAGCTTCGGGCTTTGGGGCGAGAGTGGCGGAGTATGGTACAGACTCAGGGAGTATTACTACGATTCTCGACGTGAAGGTATGCAGAAAACTGACGAGGAGCATTACAAGGGGCTTGAAGAGCTTGCCGACGGGCTTTGCATCGAAAAGGTCATTTGCGACCCCTCGGCGGCTTCATTCATACAGTGCATACGCAGGCATGGAAAATTCACTGTCCAGCCTGCAAAGAACGACGTTGTTTCGGGTATCAGGCTTGTGTCGGACTGCATAAAGGACGGCAGGATAAGGATAAACCGCAGGTGTCGTGATACGCTTCGTGAGATAAATCTTTACCGCTGGGACGAAAAGGCAGGAAAGGACGCACCTGTGAAAGAGAACGATCACGCCATGGACGATATGCGGTATTTTGCGGCAGAATGTCTGGGACGTGAAAAGGACGACTTTTTTGTACTGACAGTTGAGCATTAGTACAAAAAAGCGTACAGAAAGAAAGGAGAGAAAATGAGTATTTTCAGAAAGAAGGTCCGCGAATTTGTGCCGAACACGGCAGGCTCTGACAGAGAGTCGGGGTTTCATTACAGGCTTGCGCCTGAGGGGGCTTTTCAGCAGGAGCTTTATGACGCGCTCAGGGCGAACGTGCCGATCATTGACGCTTGCTTCGGAAAGATAATAAGGCTCACAGGGGGCTTTAAGGTCACGGCTTGTGACGAGAGGGCGCAGGTGGAGCTTGACAGGTTTTGCAGAGAGGTTTCCGTGGGGGTGTCGGGAAAGTCCATTTACACTTTTGCGGATATGTATCTGGATTCACTGCTTACATACGGCAAGGCGATAGGCAGGATATATGCAGATTACAGGACAGGAAAGGTCAAGGGGATATATGTTGGCGACCCGACTTTGTACAGAGTGCGTGAGGGCAGGAACGCTTTTGAAAAACGTATTTTTTACATGGGAAGCGGTGAGGAGATACCGGTAAGAAGTCCTGAAAAACTGCTTTACACGGCGCTCAATCCTAGTCCTAAGCATCCTGACGGAGTGTCTATACTCCGTGGATTGCCTGCGCTGAGCGAGATACTTATGCGAATTTACGAGTGCATGGGGCAGAACTTCGACAGGGTAGGAAATGTACGCTATGCGGTGACTTATCACCCTGAGGGGGAGAGCGACAGGGCGAGAGCCAAGGAGCGTGCAGAGCAGATAGCTCAGGAATGGAGCAGAGGCATGAGGGCTTCACGAAACGGCTCGGTGCAGGACTTTGTGGCTGTGGGTGATGTGGACATAAAGGTCATTGGTGCTGACAATCAGATGATAGACACGGAGATACCTGTCAGACAGCTTATGGAACAGCTTGTAGCGAAGCTTTCCATACCACCGTTTTTGCTTGGGCTGAACTGGTCAACCACTGAGCGAATGTCTGCACAGCAATCGGATATCCTCACAAGCGAGCTTGAATATTACCGCAGACTGCTTGAACCTATACTCAGAGAGATATGCGAGGCGTTTTTAAGGCTTAACGGATATGCTTGTGGGGTGGAGATAGAGTGGGACAACATAAATCTTCAGGACGAGGAAGCGTTGGCGAAGTCAAGGCTTTACAATGCGCAGGCTAAGGCGGCGGAGCTTGAAAACGAAAGGGTAGAGAACGAGAGAAAAAAGGAGGAAATGCAATGAGCGAAACAGTATCAGGCGAGGAGCTTGAAAAGATAAACGGCTATGCGAGAGAGCCGCTCACGGAGGACAAGGTCTTTGTTTTCAGAGTGGCGCTTTGTGACAATGATATTGACAGAGATGGTGAAAAGTTTTCATCAGGCGCTTTGGAGAAGCTTGCGGAGCTTTTTAAGGGCAGAACGGGTATTTTCGACCATGACCCCAAAAGCTCAAAGCAGACTGCCAGAATATTCGACACTTGGGTGGAAACTCTGCCTGAGAAAACTACGACAGACGGTGAGGTCTACCGCAGGATTATGGCAAAGGCTTACATGGTGCGAACTGCTTCTAACGGCGATCTTATAAGCGAGATCCAGGGCGGAATAAAGAAAGAGGTATCCGTTAGCTGCACCATGGGAAAGAAGCTTTGCTCTGTATGCGGAGCGGATATGTACAAGGGCGGCTGTGACCATGAAAAGGGCGGTGAATACGGTGGTAAGCTGTGTTATCACATTCTTGACGAGCCGCTTGACGCTTACGAGTGGTCGTTCGTGGCAGTGCCTGCACAGGTGAACGCAGGGGTAACGAAGCGTTTTGCCTTAAGGGAGAAGCAGGAAAGCACCGACAAGAGCTATGAGCTTGCCCTTGCGAGGGAAGCTTTTGAAAAGGACGTTTTAAGGCTCAGCTATTTCTGCAAGCCTTTTATGAGTGCAAAGCGTGTGAAAGAACTTGCGGAGCTTATGACAGTTACGGAGCTTATTGACTTCCGTGGCAGGCTTGAAAAGCAGGCGGCTGAAAATGAGGAGGTCTACAAAGCCGAAAGAGAGAGCTTTATCACGGGGGATTACAAGATGTAAGGGGCAGATGTGAAAGGAGGTGATGACTATGTGGAGATAGGGACTCAGGTGTCAGGGAAAATATGTTTCTCACCTGCAAAACAGCGAAAATGCGTAACATTTGTTGGGGCGATCTTGGGTCGCCCGTGAAATAGAGGTTTTGATGCAGGCTGAGTTCATTGGAACACGCACATCTAAATCAGTACAAAAAAGCGGACAAATTTAATTATCGAAAAGGAGAAAATAATATGTACAACAATATCAAACTTGAAAAGGGACTTTATTCTATCACAGGCAAGACATTCACACAGGCGCTGGCTGAGCTTGATCCTGACGCAAACTATGAGAACACCGAGCTTAAAGGTCTTGACGCTTTTGAAAGACAGCTCAAGCGTTTTGACATCAAGGTAAAGGGTGCAAATTCTGACAGGGTGGAGAAATTCTTCATTTCCACTGAGTCGGCAGTGCTTTTCCCTGAGTACATAAGACGCACTGTCAAGCAGGGCATGGACGAGGCTTCTATCATGGGCAAGGTAGCGGCGGCTGTTTCATACACTGACGGAGTGGATTTCAGAGGTCTGAACGTTACAAAGTCAGGTTCAACTGACGTTGTGGCAGAGGGTGGAAATGTGCCTATCACAACTGTCAGACTTAGCACCTCCAGTAAGACTCTCACAAAGTTTGCAAGACGTCTTAACTGTTCTTTTGAGTCTGTAAGGAAGCAGAAGCTTGAGGCTTTCGGCGTGGTGCTGAAAAACCTTGGGGCGACTATAAGCAGAGATGTGAACAGCCTTGCCATGACTGAGATAACAAGAGGTATTACAGCTCAGACTCTTATTGGCAGCGAGCTTACTTACGCTGATCTGGCGGCTTTTTGGGCTTCCATGGGCGAGTTTAACATGACGACCATGATCTGTACTCCTGATGTTATGGCTAAGATCCTTGCTATGGACGAGATGAAATACTGCATTGGCGACTATATGGCAGGCGGCACAGTTCAGACGCCATATGGTGTAACGCTTGTAAAATGCCCTCAGCTCACAGGCGGTATTGCGGTGGGCATCGACCAGAGCAGTGCTGTTGAAATGGTGCTTGGGGGAGATGTTATCGTGGACTACGATAAGCTTCTTACTAATCAGTGCAACGAGATCGTTTGCTCAGTGCTTGCAGGTTTCTCGGTACTTACGAGCGGTGCTGTAAAGACGCTGAAAACTACAAAGTAAGCTGAGAGGATAATGAAAAAAGGGACGGTGGGCGGGTATATTTTTTGAAAGGAGCAGGAAAATGGCAATAAGCAAAGACAATGTAAAGAGCGATTTCATGGAGCTAAGCGGACTTGACAGCACGTCGGCTGAGGTGTATGCAGGGCTTATAACGGTGTGTGCTGACGAAATGGAAAAGGCTGTTGACCAGGAGCGAATGGTCGCTGAGGGCGGGACGGCTATATGCGAATTTGCGGCGGCAGCGGAGGTCTTTTACAGATTTATTTGTCTGAAAGCCGCTGAATACAAGGTCATGTTTACGGCACAGGGCAAGGCGGTGGAGGCTTTTGACGAGGAGAACAGGATAAAGGCGGCAAGAGAGCTTCGTGACAGCGCAGTTTCAAGGGCGGAAAGATTTTTTTCAAAGGACGGCTTTGTATTCAATGCCGTTATCGCATATTAGGAAGGAGGACGAGCCATGACAGTCTGGACAGAAATGGCGGCAGAGATAAAAAAGATACTTGACGGAGCAGGCTTTACTGCAATGGGTGAATACACTTCGGCTGACAGTCTATTGCACAGCGGAGAAGCAATTGGCTTCTATGGACTTAAAGGCTATGATGTGGTCGATGAAGTCATTGGGCAGGGCGGCAAAAAGCTTTACACTGAGTATATATGTCATATCGACCTGCGGCTCATGGGCAAGGCAGGAAAATACGATGACATGGAGGAACTTCAGGAAAAGTGTGAAAGCGTTATGGCGGAGCTTGCAAAAAGCGAGGTTCTGAATGTAAAGAGCGCAAAGCTTGGAAGCGCAATTCAGACATTGCCCCTTCACAGGCTTGAAAGGCAGGCAGAGCTTAGTATCGGCATTTGCAGTGAGGAGGATATAAGTGAGTAAAAAGGGAAAGATAAAGCTTGACATCGGCACACGGTCATTTTACATGGACGGAGTTAAGCGAAGCGGAGGTTACATTCAGGAGGAAACAAAGGCGGTGAATGGTATTTTGCGAAATATCTCAGGCAAGGCGGCGGAGATATTTCAGTTCAGCGGCAGGATTGCTCCGTCGGACAAGGCTTACGCTTGGGCTGCTCTAAGCGAGAACGGAGGAAAGACGATCAATTTCACGGCAGACGGGGTCTTATACAGCGGATACATACTCTCAGAGATAGAAATGGATTTTCAGCCTGACAGGATGATCGGAGGCCTTGTGATAAAGCTTAGGGGGGCGAAATAATGGCAGACATCTACATCAGGTTTGAAACTATTGGCAGCGGTAATATGGACTTCAGAAGCATTGTATCAGCAAGGCTTGTGAAAGACCGCTACACGCCATACAGTGAACTTAAAGCTTCTGTCGTTCTGAATAACAGTGTAAATCTTAACAATATCAGGCGTGTGGCACTTTATATAGGCAGCAGGCGTATGCACTACGGTCCTGCGGATTATATCAGAACAAGGGTGAGAGGTGGAAAAACTGTTCTTGAACTTATAAGCCGTGGGATAACACTTATGCTGGGACAGAACGAGCCTGAGCCTGGGGTATGGTCTAAGGTGAGTTTGACAGATATTATGAAGAGCTACAGTCCCTCAAGTGAGATAACCTACGAGAGTGGAACTGACACTGTGAACTATGTGAACATCAAAGAGAAGTCTACACTATGGGAGGCTATCGGCGTATATGCGGTCAAGGCTTACGGCAGGCGTGCATATATCAGAGGGGACAGGCAGGTCAATGTGTCGCTGAGTATCCTTTCGGTGAATATAGGTACTCAGCGTATTATTGAATACGGCAAACAGCTTGATACGAGAACGATGCTGTCAAAGATATATATGAAAAACGTGGACGGGAAGTATGGATATAGCTATTCAAGCGGTAAAACTATACCACATGGTATCACCAGGGAGAAGTATTATGGGTTGGATAAGCAGTGGCTCAATAATGTGGATGCCGGGCTTAAAGATAGGATAGAGTTTGCAGAGAGGGAGTATTTGGTGGAGCATATCACATATGAGGGGTATTGCGGTGAGGATATCACGGATAAAATAATTTGTAATGGATATGGCGTAAATGGAAAAAGAGTGAGCAGAATGGAGATAACGGTCAATAGCAAAGGTATGCAAACGAAGCTTTTATGTGAATAGGAAAGAGAAGTAAGGAATGAATAGAGCAAAAAAAAACAGCGTACAGAAAAACTGTACGCTGTTTGAAGCTTCGTATTAACCCTTTACGCTTCCCAGAGCAACACCACGAATGATGAACTTTGAAAGACAAAGGTAAACAATTACTACAGGGAGGATAGCAAGTACGATGTACAAGCTGAACATTCCCACGTCCTTCTCCTGTGGTCCTGCATAACGCATTGCGTTGAGTACCAGAGGGATTGTGTACTTACTCTTTGATGTAAGTATAAGTCTTGGCATAAAGTAGTTGTTCCAGTTTGTTACGAATGTAAAGATGATCTGAACTGCGAATGCAGGCTTGAGGATAGGAGTAACGATCTTGTTGAAGGTCTTGAACTCTCCGCAGCCGTCGATACGGGCGGCTTCTACGATCTCAAGCGGAAGTGCAGACGCCATATACTGCTTCATGAAGTAGTATGTAGCTGGTGCTGCGACAGCAGGAATGATCAGCGGAATATAAGTATCTGTCCAGCCAAGTTTGTTCATGAACTGGTAGAAACCGATAGCTGAAGCCTGTGTTGGAACCATCATTACGATGAGAATGAACATATCTGCGAACTTTCTCAGCTTGAACTGGTAAACGTGTGTTGCATATGCTGTCAGTGCTGAGAAGTATACGCTGAGCAATGAAGCACAAGCTGATATGAACAGTGAGTTAGCCAGTGAACGCCATACGCTTCCGTATGCTACGGCTGTTGAACCGCTGAAAAGGTTCTTGAAGTTTGTTGCGAGGAAGTGGTCAGGATACCACCTGATACCTGCCTGTGATCTGCCTCGTGTTGCGTTGATTATCAAAAGATAGAATGGGAAAAGTGAAACAACGACCAAAAGAACAAGGACAACATAAGCTATTATCCTATGTATGATAAGACCAGTACTATTTGTCTTTTCACCAACTATTTCAGTACTTCTTGGCATTTCAGCTTACCCCCTTTTCTTCTTTTTCTTCTTTCCGTCATGGTCAGCAGACGCAAACATAAGTGCAAGTCCGATAACAGCGGAAACGATAAAGATTATTACGCAGAGTGCAGACGCCTTACCGATGTCGCCCTGCTTATTTGCCTGGATTATCATTACGACGGTCTTAAGTTTTCCGTTAGGGTTACCCATATCCTTTGTGAGGAGGGCAGGTACGTCGTACATCTGAAGTCCACCGATGAGTGATGTTACAAGAACATATGACATGATAGGCTTGATGAGCGGAATTGTGATCTTCCAGAATGTCTGGCTGGAAGTTGCACCGTCGATCTGTGCTGACTCATAGAGTGATGTATCAACACCCATGATAGCAGCCATAAGAAGAATTGTTGTATTACCATACCAAAGTATGAAGTTGATGAGTCCAACTACACCTCTTGATCCCCAAACGCTTTCAAGGAGTGGTACCTTGATAAGATCATAGATAGCGCCGCCTCTGCTGAACAAGCTGTAGAACAGAAATGCAAAAGCAGATGCCATGATTACGTTTGGAAGATAGATAACAGCCTTGAAGAATCCCTGAGCCTTTATCTTAAGACGAAGGTCTGTGAACCATACTGCAAGGATAAGAGAGATAACGATCTGTGGGATAAATCCTACGATCCACATGATGATCGTATTCCAGAATGACTGAAGCAGATCACTTCCTGATGTGAATATTGTTGAATAGTTATCGAAACCGCAGAATGTCGGTGTTACTTCGACAGCCTGTCTTGTCCAACCACCGCCGATAGAGCCCTGATCCTTAACATAGTCTGTAAAGCTGTAATAGAAAGTCTGGAACAGAGGATATAGTGAGAAGATGATGTAAACTACAAAGAATGGGATAAGGAAAATATATCCCCACTTGGCATAGCTTATGCTTTTTCTCTTCATATAAGTATACCTATTCCTTTCGTGAGATTAATAAATAATAGGGGGGGATATCCTCCACCCCCTATATTTAATTAGATACTGTTTTTTATACGATTAGAAATCGCAAGTAAGGTTACCATAGAGGTCTGTGATGTTCTTCTTGAAGTTCTCAAGAGCAGCCTCATATGAATCAACTGTGCCGAGGAAGTAGTCCTTCATAGCACCCTGGAATTTCTCGTTGCAGCCCTGGTCATAAGCAGAAAGCTTGTTCTCGAGGGAGATCTTGTCAGCAGCCTCTGTAAGAAGTGCAAGGTGATCCTGTCCGCCGAGGAATGCGTTTGTATAACCGCCGTCGATAAGCTCCTTGATAGCAGCCTTGTTGTTTGTGTAGTCCTGCTCGCCCTCAGTAATAGCCCTAGCTACGTCCTTGTTGCAAGTCATAACCTTCATGATATCAGCAACGATATCCTGGTTATCGGAGTCGATAGCACCGCAGATCCATGTACCGCCCCAGTAGTAAGCCTGTGGGCCTGAGCAAGCCTTCCAGAGACCATAACCGCCGTTGCCTTCCTTAGCGTTTGAACCATCAGCCTTGATCTCTTCGTCAACTGTGTTTGGAAGAAGTGTGAAAGGAATGCCCCATGTTGAGAAGAAGTAACCGAATACGCCGCCGTCGATCTTCTGACCAGCAGCCCAAGCATCGTCCCAAAGGGAAGTCTTGTTGTTGTAGCCCTTGTCTGTGTATTCCTTAGTCTGGTCAGCCCAAGCCTTGATCTGTGGGTCAACTGTGATCTTGTTGTCTGTTACCCATGGGCTAGACATATTGTTTGAGAAGCATCTGTATGTATCATCGAAACCAGATACCATCTTGTAGCCCTTGTCAGCCATCTTCTGAGCTGTTGCTGTGAATGTATCCCAATCCTTAACAGCTTCCTGAACCTTCTCTGGATCGCTTGTGCCGAGAACGTCCTCAGCGATCTTTGTGTTGTAGAGGAACAGACCTGGAGTTGCCTGCCATGATACACCCTTCAGCTCGCCTGTCTTTGTATCTGTTGCAACGTCCTTTGTGTACTGATACATCTGTGACATATCGTCGTCTGTGATGCCGAGGTCCTGAATAGAAAGTGCAACGTCGCCGTTAGCATACTTCAGAGCGTAGTCAGCTTCCATAAGGAACATATCTACCTTCTCTGTGCTGTCCTGCTGACCCTTAAGAGCCTCGTCCAGCTTTGTCTGGTAAGCGTTACCTTCGTTTTCAACCTGTACCCAGTTCAGCTTAACGCCGTTGATCGTTGCGATCTCCTTAGAACCATCAGCAAGCTCGTTGTATGTAAGCTCGTTTGATGTGCCCTGTGGATAGTACTTATCAAGTCTTGACTTGAACTCTGTGTTCCAGCAGTAAATTGTAAGAGTCTTCTTTGAATCCTCTGATGAATCTACACCGTGAAGCTTTGAAGTATCCTGTCTGTCTGCGTCCTTGTTGATACCTGTGCCGTCGCCAGCCTTTGATGTGCTGCCGCCATTCTTGTCAGATGTTGAAGATGAATCTGTGTTGCCGCAAGCTGTGAACATTGAAGCTGCAAGACAGAGGCTCAAAGAACCTGCAAGTACTTTCTTAAGATTTGCCATAATAATTTTCCTCCTTAAAATCGCATTAGTTTATTTGATTTGCTCCGCAGCATTTCTGCGGAAAATTAATGCCTTGAATTAGTTGATGTCGCTTACCGAGCCGCCTTCCAGCAGCTTTCCGTCGACTGTTATCACCTCTTTAAAGGTGGTCTGTGGGTTTTCTATCAGTGATACCAGCTGCTTGGCGGCTGTTACACCGATAAGGTCTGTGTCCTGAAGATAAGTCGTAAGCTTTGGAGAGAGAAGCTGTGAATAAGCTATTCCGTCGTAGCCCACTATCGAGATATCCTCCGGTACTGAAAGACCCATTTCCTTGACTGCATTGAAAGCTCCCATTGCTGAATAATCATCGGGCATGAAAACGCAGGTCGGTCTGTTCTCTCTGCTAAGAAGTTCTTTTGTCAGCTTATAAGTCAGATCAGGGTTGTGATAATCACCGTTAAGTATCCAATCGGGATCAACTGAAATTCCTCTTGTCATACAAGCCTTATAGAAGCCTGCCAGACGTCTTTCGGCTACTGCCGATCTGTTGCCCTGGATAAAAGCGATCTTCCTATGCCCCATCTTCGTCACATAGTTGATAAGCTCTTCCATACCTTTTTCATTATTGGACATGATCGCTGTTCTGCAATCGAAGATGTGGTCGATCGTGACCACCGGTATATCTCCGTTTATCACCTCGTACACGTCCTGCGACGTAAAATCCGTACAGGCAATGATAACACCGTCAACATTGCGGTATTTGCAATGTTCGTATGTAGACATTTTCTGCTTGCCCACATCTCTATTTATAAAGGTTATATCATATCCTGCTGCTTCAGCCGTAGTCTTAAAGCTGTCAAGCACCTTTGCGAAAAACTCATGGGTAAGACCGCTTCCTGCTTCGTCGAGATACATGACCCCGAGATTATAGGTTCTGTTGGTCTTTAAAGCTCTTGCCTGAGAATTTGGGAAGTAACCCATTTCTTTGGCGGCTTTCATAAGTCTTTCTCTTGTTGCCTCGCTTACGTCCTTATGGCCGTTGAGGGCTTTGCTTACGGTTGCGACGGATACTCCGCAGCGAACGGAAATGTCTTTTAAGGAAACCAATGATATTTCCGCCTTTCCGTAGATTTTAAACGTTTACGCTTGATGTTTTCCGTGAAAACTTATTTCAAACGTTTCCGTTAATAAAAATATACAATATTCTCGGCATAATTTCAAGTCTTTTTTCGCATTTTTATGCCCTCTGTAATAAATTATGGAGGTTTAGCCAATTTTTCAACTTTACATTTGTGCATTTTAACAATACTATTTGGACAATTGTAATCGATTTGTTACAAAGGAGCTGACAGGCTAATCAAAAAGCTGCGAAAATGCACTGCGTTTTCTGAGGGGTATATGAAACCAGGCTGTGTGGTATGTGAAAAATGTATATAAACATTTCTTTTGTATTCGATTATGTTATGTGAAATTACAAAAACCATTAAAGAACTTTATTCATTAAACGTTTTCGAATAATAATTGTTGAAAAGTGTGTTGTGACATATGATATTGTTAAAATATTGTCTTGATATGAAAATATGATAGTCATTTGATCGGAAAAGTTGGAATATTCGGTATTTGCGAAGATATTTCTGAAACGTTTAAGCATATTTAAGCGTTTTTTTATTGTGCAAAATAACGATGTTGAAAGAAAACGTATTTATTTCATACATTATATTCACAAGTTACATATGATATGACTATTTGATAGGGATTTTGCAAAGCTTTGAAAAAAATCTTGAATTGATGTTGACAAAGGTGTGGTTTTGGTGTATAATATTTAAGTCTTATATGCTGATATGGCTCAGTTGGTAGAGCAGCTCATTCGTAATGAGCAGGTCGTCGGTTCGAGTCCGACTATCAGCTCCACCGCAACAGCGGTCCGCAATTTGCCCTCCGATCCATTTGTATGGGTCGGAGGGTTTATTATGATGTTGGCAGCGTAGGACATGGGGCTACGGTTAATATAATAGTACAGAAAAAAGGACTGCTGCGGTCAGGCGGCGGTCCTTTTTGGTGTTATTCTTCGATTTGTTTTCCCAAGAACATTGCGGCGGCTTTGGCGAGCATGGACTGTTTATCGGTACAAAGCTCGGTATCGTTGGTAGCCATGAATGCCACTGCGCCTGTTATATCGCCGTTTGTGAGGATAGGGGCGATGGTGAGGGCGTGGGTGGTGATACCCTCGACGGCTCTAAGCGGCTCGGCTGTTGTATCGGTATAGTCAAAGGTTTTGCGGTTTTCCAAAAGCTCCTCCAGGGCAGGGGAGAGGCGGCGCTGGGAATACTCTTTTTTCGGCACGCCTGACACTGCCACGACGTGGTCCTTATCGAACACCACGGCAGGCGCTCCCCCAAGTTTTGAGATGACCTCCGCTGCCTGAGCTGCGCCCTCGGACATTTCGTTTATGGCAGAATATTTTTTGAAGATGACCTCGCCGTCGGGGTTGGTGTAGATCTCGAGGGGGTCGCCCTCACGGATACGCATGGTGCGCCTTATTTCTTTAGGTATGACAACTCTGCCGAGATCGTCGATCCTGCGGACAATTCCTGTTGCTTTCATATTTATGACCTCCGTTGTTTTTTCAAAATTGCAGTAATATTATTTGCAGAGGTGGGGAATTTATGCAGGAAAAAAGCGAGCTGGGGTGGCTCGCTTTTTTTATCGGCTGGGAAGTCCTCTATGAAAAAAGTTGTGTTTTTGATTTTGTCTGCCAATTACATATGGATTGGGTTTGGGTACTGTCCATAAATGCTTGAATCTGATGATGAACGCCATGTTGCACTTAATATCCTAGCATCGTCGCCAACGACAAATGTAACATATCCGCCAGCATCTTCAAGAGCTTTTGCTACAGCTGTTTCAAGCTTATCGTCTTTGTTATAATTGGAAACATCAAACTGATGAGTTCCGTAAGATTCTGTGCAAGCATATCCCTCGACAAGTAAATCAGCAAGTTCGTTATTTGCTGTTGTAAATACAAGCTTTGCATTGCTGTTTGCAGCTTTTAACTGGCTCTCTGTCATTTTAGAAGGTATGATAGCTATTGCCAGAATTAAAATTATACATATTGCCCATGTGATAACACCTACTAAAAGACAGGTCTTTGCCGCTTTTGGCTTTTTGTTTTTGTTTACACAGAAAAGTATTATTCCTGCTAATGGAACAAGAAAGCTCAGTACCTTTTCGCCTGCTGTTGCTGTTGCTTCTGTATCTACTGCGGGTGCTGCAGCCAAAGGCTGTACACCTGTCGGACAGCCGCAATGTACACATACAACTGCCTCATCGTCTATTTCTTTTCCACATTTTCCGCAAAATGCCATATGTCATCCCTCCTAATGTGTATATATTTGTTTCCAAGTGTTGATATAAGATTGGTCGGGTCGTCCAGTTACAGGCACAACTGATATCATTGAGCATTTTCCAGTAAGATAACTGTTGATCCTGATAATGAACACCAAACCGTTTTCTGAACTTTCACTATAGCTGCCAATGTCTGTGCTGGTTTTGGCTGCCGAGTATACAAAGTATACATCGCCTGTGTGGTCGAGCACTTCAGGACTGCCTATCAGATCAAATTTGAAAGAAAGTCCATTAAACTTGCCGTCTTTTTCTGCCTGACTTATAGTGCTGTTAAACTTTCTTGCAACAAGAGCACTGCCGTCAGAAACATTGATGATATACATGACCACCAAGGCAATGATAACTACTATGAAAGCAATTGCGATTATTTTTTTCTGTTTGTCGTTCAGACCTTGTGTTTCTGCTTTGGCAGACTGACTGCTTTGTGATGTGACAGGGCAGCCGCACTTCATACACACAGACTGGTCGTCATTAACTGGTGCTCCACATTTTCCGCAGTATTTCATTTACATTCCTCCTAAAGGACAGACATTGCAATACATCCTAGTGCCCATGTGATGATTCCCACCAAAAGGCAAGTTTTAGCGGCTTTTGGACGGGTATCCTTTTTTACAAAGTACATTATGATACCGGCAAGAGGTATCAGCACGCTAAGGAATACTTCAACAAAGTCTGCACCTGAATAAGGGTCACAGTCATGGTTTGTGCTTGGTCGTGCTGCCTTTTCGGTCGCACATCCGCAATGTACGCACATTACTGCGTCGTCATCAATTTCTTTTCCGCATTTTCTACAAAAAGCCATAATTTTTTCCTCCTGATTAAATTACATATTAAAATAAAAGTTTTATAAGACCATATAATGTACAAATAACACCAACAAGTAAACCGATAATTACTTCATATTGAATACGCTTACTTTCTTTGCGTAAACCCAAACCTGAAAAAATTGTTGCAATTAAGCCCATTAAAGTTATTACTATAAATATATTTAGTGATATAACCTCAATCATAAAACTCGCTGCTAAGAGTGCTGCTGAACACCCGACGATTGACGCAATCTCATAATCTTTTTCAGATGATGTTGCTGTTGAAACAGTTGTGTTGCTCTTCTGGCGAAGAGGCTGTACCGCACAGCCGCAATGAGAACATACAGTAGCTGTAGCATCAATTTTTTGTCCGCATTTGTCGCAAAAAGCAAATTGTGTTGATTCAGTCGATGAAACTTGGTTTGCTCCAGACGATGCAATTTGTTTTGTACCAGACTTAGCTATGGTATAGCACCCACACTCAGGGCAAATCTCTGTTCCGTCTTTAACGTATTTTCCGCAATGTCCACAATATGCCATATGACATTCCTCCATATTCTTTACAGTGCTTTTTTCTGCACCATTTATTTTGTACTGTCATTATACCACATTATTTCCACGATTTGTTAAGCTGGCTGCTTAGGATAACGATTACATTTTGTAAACAAAGTGTAAATTTTGCGAATGTAAACGTTGATAGGGGGCGTTTTTGAAATAAGGAGTGGGGAGCGAGGGGTGTTATTTCAAAAAGTCGGGAGATTTTGAAATAAGGGGTTATGTAAAAAAAGCTCGCACATATTTCAGATTCACGATTCGGCAACAGGATATGGTGCTGAATAGTGGCTGATGATATGTACGAGCTTATAGCTCTAAGTGGTTGATTATGTTTTTATGTATGTGGTGGGATCGTCAGTGCGTTTGTTATACTTTATTCATAATGTTCAATAAGTCTTGATAGCTTTTAACTTTATGATATCTTACTTGACTTGATGACATTTTGTTGAACAGTACTTCTGCACAATCTATTTTTGCCTTTTCTATTGGTTTAAGTTCTATATTTTTCATCGAGCCTTTTGTTTCTGCAATAAAAAATATGTGTTTAACAGTTCCTTCGTAGAAAGCGATAGCCCAGTCTGGTGAGTAATTGCCAAGTGGAGTTGGGATATGAAATGTTCTTGGCAGCTTTGCATAAACGCAAACTTCTTCAGCAGCGTCAAGTTCTTTGACAAATTTTTTTTCTACGCTTTCTGTTGCCGTTCCGTCTGTGAAGACATAGTCCTGGATAGCCTTTTTTGCAAGGAATGCTTTTTCAAGGCTTTGAGATGATTTTTCCGCTGTAAAGATATTATTATCATATTCACCCGCAATGGTATCATAGCTTATGTGGTCAACTATGGCAGTAGCTTTTTGCTCGTTTATCAATTCTGTGATCGTTATAAGAAATTCTTCTGGGTTATTTCTGAACATATAGAGTTTATCTATTCTTATGCCTTGCAGGATCTTGGAAACAGTTTTTCGTGTGAGAGTTGTTCCCTCAGCAATCTTTCCGATAAGGTCATATCTAATGTCACTGATTTCTGTGTGCTTTAAAGTGTGAGTTCTTGTTATGACATTTGCAAATGAGTCGCCATTATCTAGGTCGTAAGAGCTTATCTCTGCTTTCTGACTTCCGACAGTTGTGGTATATCTTAATTCTGATACCATAAGATCTTTATTTATGTGATATATTGAGTTTCTTATGAGTTCATTGCTGTCAAAATCTACTGTGTAAGCATACTTGTGGTTTATTTCTTTCCATAGTGCCTGAAATTCTTTCTTCGCAAAATTATCGTTCAACGGATTGTCTTTGACTTTTGTTTCGTGGCCGTCTGTAAACATATCAGTAAGCACATTATCATCATATACAGCTTGTATAAGACTATGTATTCCGTCAGCCATAGGTTTGAGTTCGTCTGGTAATTCTGCAACCATATCATTTTTGATATCCTGACGATATTTGTCTGTAACTTTACGTTTCATATCCACATAGCCGTTCTGGATAAGGTAAAATTCGATACTGTTTGCTGTTTCCTCATCAATGATTTTTGTTTCACCGTCAACTTTAACATATTTGCCCTTGAAATAATCGCTTGTTGCGACAGTAGGTCTGTCATAAAGGACGGTTTTGATATCTGACTGCAAGTCTGTTACAAAAGTCTTATAGCTTTCACTTGCGATTACTGTCAGAATGTTTATATCGTGGACAGATTCACCGCAGCTTTGTACGTCCATACGGGTGCCGTTTTGATTGACACATAGACGCAGACCTCTGCCCACTTCCTGCCGTTTGGCGGTGTTGCTGTCGGAATGTTTCAGGGTGCATATCTGAAAGACGTTAGGATTGTCCCAACCCTCACGGAGGGCAGAATGTGAAAAGATGAAACGTGTTGGCTCATCAAATGAAAGCAGCCTTTCTTTATTTTTTAGGATAAGATCGTAAGCTGAAATGTCATCAGAAAATTCGCTGCCTCTTTTAAGCTTGCTGTCAACACTTCTGCCTGTCTTTTTGTCAATGCTGAAATAGCCTTTATGGACAGCATTTACGTCGCTGCAAGTTGATTTGAGATACTTCTGATATGGTGTATCTATGAGCTGGGTATTATCATTGAGGATTTTCAGATATTCCTGCTCAAACATTTCTCCGTATTCGCCAAGCCTTTCATTTCCGTCCTCATCATACTGACGATACTTTGAAACTTCATCAATGAAAAACAGTGACAGACACTTTATGCCCTTATTAAATAACTTCTCTTCTTTTTCAAAGTGTGAAAGAATGGTTTCTCTGATCTGGATACGCCGCATATCTTTTTCGGAAACATCACCTGTTACGTCGCCTGTTTTTATGGTAACTCCGTTTAAGAAAGTTACGGTGCCGCTTAAAGGGTCTATTTCAGAAATGGTATAGCCTTTATACTGCTCCATTTCCTGCGATATGTAAAAAAGATCGTCGCCTACTGACAATATACGCAATTCACGTTTGACGTTATTTTTACGCTTTATTTCGATCTCAATTTTTGCCATAGGCGGTTTCTTTGATGAGAGGACTATCTGTTCAAGGTAAAGGTAACTATTTGTTCCTTTGAGATTTTTTATGTCAAAGCCTTTGACCTCTATTTTCTTTACAAGTTTTTTGTTGAATGCGTCAAGAGCGTCAAGCACATAAACAAGGTTGTGATGCTTGGCGTGGGTCGCAGAATAATTCAGGGTGAAGAGAGGGTCAAAGTTTTTCAAGGCTTTCTGTGTGACAGCTCCGCCCATTTTCTGCGGCTCGTCGAGGATTATGATAGGGCGGTTAGCTTTGATAACGTCGATAGGGCGTCGTGAGCCAAATTCATCACGCTTGGAATAGATTATACGAGCCTCTTTACTTTTGCCGTCCTCTTTAAGGGAAGATGCAAAAGCCTGTGTGTTTATTATCATAACGTTTATTCCGCCGTCAGAGGAGAAGTTATCAAGCTGATTAAGATTAGAGCTGTTATATATGAAAAAGCGTGCTTTCTTGCCGTAATGTTCCATAAAGTGGTCTTCGGTTATCTCAAAGGTCTTATACACGCCCTCACGGATCGCAATACTTGGAACTACAACAATAAACTTGCTCCAGCCGTATTTTTTATTAAGCTCAAACATTGTTTTGATATACACATAGGTCTTGCCTGTACCTGTTTCCATTTCGATATCAAGGCTGCACCTGCCGAGGTCTTTTATAAGCTCAGGGGAGAGTTTTATATTGTTTTCACGCTGTATTTTATGCACATTTTCCAAAAGCTGTTCGCTTGAAAGTTCAAGGGCGTTGTTTTTAAAGCCTATATCATCATATGGGTCATTTTCATAATCAAAAGAGAGCTGAGCCACAGCGGGCTTTTCAAGTGTGCCGAGGTCACGGATATAATGAGAGGTCTTTCGGTAGCTCTGTCCGCTGAACACGTTTACGACAGCATTTACAGCGTCGGTTTGATACTGTTGTATTTTAAAGTTGAATTTCATCACAGCACCTTCCTAACTGTATCAGGCGAATAAGCTGCAAATATCTGCTCAAAGTTTGTTGCAACGCTGTCATTTGCCATTGAGCTGTCACGCATAACAAAATAATATGGCTTTTGCTTTGCTATCGCAGTTATCACTTCGTCTGTAACATTATCATCAAAGCAGGCGATAAGATAGCTGTCTTCAACATTGAAAACAGTTTTGCCGCCGATAGTGCTTTTCCCTATTTTGCTTGAAAGCAGAACGCCAAGATCAAGCATAACCTGAAAAAGCAGGTCTTCGGGAGTTCTGTCTTCTTTGATATTATCCACAGTTCCCATTATGGTATCAATGGTTATTTCGGCAGGATTATAGTAGACATCTTTCATATTTGTGCTGTCGAGTTTGAGAACACGGAAACCTGTGTCAAGGTCTGCCGTTGTTAGTGGGTTTTCTTCTTTTATTTTCTTGCCTGCTCGTCTTATTCTTTCCTTGCCTATTTCGCAGATGTTTTTATAGCCTGCCTTGAAAGCTTCGCTTTTCTCGTCTGTCTTTTCAGGAAGTTGTACCATAATGAATTTGCGGTGTCCGCCGTCTTCGGCGTTTAACTGCATTACTGCGTGGGCGGTTGTGGCAGAACCGCTGAAAAAGTCGAGGATTATAGCTTCTTTATTTTGAAAAGTAATCATTTTTAACATTCGATCAATTAGTTCTAGTGGCTTTGGGGTATCAAAGGTTGAATTTCCCATAAGTTTTTTTAATTTGGATGTAGCAGTTGATGTTAGCCCGCCGTCATCCCACCACGTTGTGGCAGTTCTTCGTGTGGATGCTGCTAAAGATTTGTAATACTTTTGATATAAACTATTTCCTCGTTTTACGACTAAACCCTGATTATATTTTTCTTGCATTGTTTCCTTTGAAAATCTCCAATAACCTTCAATTCCAAGAAAACTATAAAAGGGATTACCTTTTTTTGCACCACCTGGTCCGTCCACTGGCACTAATCTGTATTCTCCTTTTCCGTCATTATCATTATATTTAAAATCGTCTAATATAGGGTCTAGACCTATCATTTTTCGATTTGCTTCAATTAATTCTATTTTTTTAGCGTAAAAAAGAATTATGTTGTGATTAGGAGATATTATTTTATCATTTGATATTGATGCACGGGATTTATGACATATTAGAGCTATTCTGTTAGAAGCCCCAAATATTTCATCGCAAATCTTTACGGCATTTGTTGACTCATTATCATCCAAGCTTATAAAAATAACGCCGTCATCAGATAGCAAATTTCTTGCAATTTTAAGCCTTGGATATATCATATTGAGCCAATCGGTATGAAATCTGCCGTTGCTCTCGGTGTTATGAAAAAGGCGGTTGCCGTCTTCGTCAAACTGTCCGCTGCGGTCAAGAAAGTCGTCAATACTTTCTGAAAAATCATCATTGTAGACAAAGTCATTGCCTGTGTTGTATGGAGGATCAATGTATATCATTTTGACCTTGCCAAGATAAGTTTCCTGCAAAAGTTTGAGAACATCAAGGTTATCGCCCTCTATGTAGAGATTTTCCGTGTTGTCAAAGTCAACGCTTTCCTCACGGCAGGGGCGGAGAGTTTCAGCAATAGGAGAATTTGCGAGCAGTACAGATTTTTTCTTGTCAGGCCAAGTGAACTGATAACGTTCCTCTTTGCCGTCAACAACGTGGGTGTTTATTTCCTGCATAAGCACGTCCTTGTCAATGGCACGGATGACCTCGCCTGTGGTTTCATCTATTGTTTCGGTAACTGCGTTAGGGAACAGCTCAGAGAGCTTTTTATAGTTCTCGTCAGCTTTGTTTTGGGTACGCATTTTAAGTTTTGTCATTTAGTGTTCCTCCAAGTCAAAATGTGAAATTCTGTGATATTTTTCGTATGATAGTTTTAATGTCTGATAAAAGTCATCTCTTAACTTATAGATTGTTATTGTTTTTGCAGTACGATACTCACTCTTTGTTGTGTTTTTTATAGTATGGACAACAATATTGTGATTTTTGAAATATGCAGGACACATAAAGCCCTCTATTTCAATTGGCTTATTGCCGCTTTTTACAAATTGCAAAAGAGACTCTTTTTCTTCGTAATCAAAAGTATCGACCAAATTCCACAATGGTTCTAGTGCATAACGTTCATTCTTTTCTTCTAATTTTTGTATGTGTTTTTGCTCTTGTTTGTATGCTTTTTTATTTGCCTGGTATGTTTTATATGATTTATAAATATATTTAGAGAACTCAATTATTAAAAAGGAAACACAGAAAACTAATACACCATATAATGTCTTTCCAACTCGTTTTTCAATACCAAACAGGTTAGGTTTTAAAGCTACAAAAAGAATAGCCATTGCTATCGAACCTATTGCGGGATATAAGTGTTTTCCAAGTAGGACTTTTAATAGATCAATTATTTTTTCCACTCGCCATTCTCCTTAATTCAAATTCAAGTTTCCTAAGCTGCTGCACCAACTCAAATTTCTTTCTGGGCTGCTTTTCAGACCTCGCAAGCTTTTCAAGTTTAGCTATTTCTTTTTCAAGCTTTTGTCGGCTTTCATCAAGCTGTATCTGCTCATCAAGAGTGTTGTTGTCCACTATAGTTATGCCGCCTATCTGTGCGACAATGTTTTCCCACACCTTGTCAAGGTCGATACCTTTGAGCTCAATACTATATTGATTGGTAGGCTGCCATTGTGTTTGCATAAGCTTGGTGTGATATATCGCAAGCTTGCAACTGTCCTCATATTCGAGGATAAACAGTATATTCTGCGGTATAAGTTTTGACAGCATAGCTATATTCTTCTCATCAAAATTTCTTCTTTTTAGCGTTACAAGCAACACAAAGAAACTTTGAACGTTTTCACCAGCAGGGATATTTACC
>OIZW01000604.1_pt1 | contig 30280 bp, 41 predicted proteins | sample 1588581 | NCBI WGS metagenome assembly OIZW01 (sample SAMN03283266) | human gut metagenome | biome: human-associated habitat; material: feces | host: Homo sapiens | place: USA | collected 2013 | reverse complement strand
TGGCGTGTGGGTTCAAGTCCCATTTCCCGCACCAGTGTAAAGGACATTCGTTTTTCGAGTGTCCTTTGTTTTATATGCTCTATAATATTGAAATAACATATTCATGTCACAGATAACAACAATTACTGCTATGTTGTTTGAAAAATCATTATATAGTAAAGGTGCTTCAGTGGCTTTGGAGAACGTTCATCTCAAATTTCTATTGTGGAACTTACTTTGGAAATTCACGTTAAATTATCTGCAACAAGAAGATAAATAATACCAGTTGACAATTCAGAATAGATGTGATATAATATTTAAGCTGAAAACACTTTAGATTTTATCGAGGTGTAGCGCAGGTGGTAGCGCGCCTGCTTTGGGCAAAAAACGTGAGCGCTGCCGGTGGCAGAAAAAGCGAGCGTTTTTAGGCGCAGCGGTCGGAATGTCAAGGCTCATTATTGAGCCGAAGAGATTACGGGAACCGCAAGAGGGCGGACAAAGCAGGGAACATAACCGAGTATAAATAAAAATTACATATAACAATATCGAGGTGTAGCGCAGGTGGTAGCGCGCCTGCTTTGGGCAAAAAACGCGAGCGCTGCCGGTGGCAGAAAAAAGCGAGCGTTTTTAGGCGTAGCGGTCGGAATGTCAAGGCTCATTATTGAGCCGAAGAGATTCGGGAACCGCAAGAGGGCGGACAAAGCAGGGAATATAACCGAGTATAAATAAAAATTACATATAACAATATCGAGGTGTAGCGCAGGTGGTAGCGCGCCTGCTTTGGGAGCAGGATGCCGCAGGTTCGAGTCCTGTCACCTCGACCACAGTCTTTATAAACCGCATAACAATGCGGTTTATTTTTTTACTGACCGTTTTTTGACCGTTTTGTTTCAAAAATTTTGTTGAGTATGCCTACAGCACGTTCTTCTTCCTGCGGATATAGGTGAGAATATGTGTTCCAAGTCATCTCAACATTGCTATGACCTAACCGCCTTGCTATCTCCTGTATATTGATGCCTTCGCTTGCAAGAAGAGATGCGTGGCTGTGTCTGAAATCGTGTAGCCTGATGTGTGGCAATCCTGCCTTATCCGCAAACTCAAAGCCCTTGTTGCATACAGTGCTATCTCTTATACAATCTATTCCTCCGCAGATACGATAATCTACTGTATATTTTTTGTCTTGCATTTGTCGTTGCTTCTGCTCGTTAAGGATAGCTTCAAGCGGAATTGGAATTTGTAGTGTGCGGATAGATGAGCTGTTCTTAGGTAACGTTTCAACCAATCTTCCGACTTTTTGATTTACACTTCTTGATATGCTGAGTGTATTCCCTTTTATATCGGACCATTTCAGCGCATAAATTTCGCCTTTTCTTGCTCCTGTAAAGTACGCAATGCAGAAGAAAACATAATAGCTCCAGTCGTTTATAGTATCCCTTTCTTCTGCTTGTTCTCTTGCAACAGCGATGAATTTTTTAAACTGCTCCGGTGTATAAAAGTGAATTGCCTCTTTCGGCAGAGCCTGCGTATCTTTTTTAAAATTGCCGACAATTGTCAGGTTGTTTTTTGAGATATATCCCATCTTAACGGCATAGTTAAGCATCTGCCTTAGCTCTGCGTAATAGTTTTGCTTTGTACTGATTGATACATCAATTTTAGCTATATCGTTTTTCCAAGTCTGCAAAGCCGGAACGGTCAGCTTATCGAGTTGTTTGTCTGCAAGATACGGCAACGTACCTTTTACAAGGCAGTTTTTAATAGGTACAAGTGACGTTGCTCTTACCTCATTCTCCTTCGTAGCGATGTATTCATCGTACAACTGCTGTACCGTCATTCGTGCCGTTGCCGGCTTTTCTTTGCCGACTTCTTCAAGCAGATTCTGCTCTGCTTGCTTTGCTTCGGCAAGTCCGTAAACGAGTTTTGCTCTGTTGTGTGGCTTTCCGAACTGATCAACGTAGTTTATGCGAACACGGTACTGTTGCAAACCGTCCTTCTTGTTATTTGTTTTCGTGATTGGCATATCATTTCTCCTTGCTATAAGTTACTCCCGGCAACTACTGTCGGGAGTTTTTTGACCTTATAAACCTTATAAACTATGCTGTAGTTTACTTCAAATCTTCGCCACATTCGGTACATATATCCGGCTCTTGACCTTTTATGTAGCTTGCACCGCATTCTTTGCAATATACAATATCTTCTGCTGTTAATTTTGCGATTGGAATAACAAGTATGTACGCCGCTATTATCGGCGGTTCTGCTCTATAAAATCTCTGAACTGATCGTACAATTTGCGCTCTAATGGTGAAGAAAGAAAGCGATTACGTCTATAGAGCTCTTTCATACGTTCTGCACGAAAGCCTGCGGCTTGCAGAGAAATATTACAAGCTTCGGATATTTCTTCAGCTGTATGCAAATCAAGCCCCCATAAGACACATGCAGGCGCTAATAGTCGTGCCGCAAACATATCTGCTTGTGTTTCAAGTTCAGGCTTGACTTCCGTACGTGCTCTATTGAGTTGCGTTACATCATCGCCTAAATGCCCGAGTAAAAAATGTCCGAGTTCGTGAGCAATTGAAAATCTGCAACGAGATTTCGGCTCTGTATTATTGATTACAATTACTATATCAGAGTTTATGCGGACTATTCTACCGCTTTCATCTTTGTTGAGATAGTTGCAACTATCATCAATAACATCAATGTCGTAAATGCGGCAGATACCACCTATAGGCACAGGCAATGATCTGATGTTACAATCAAGCAGACACTGCCAGCTCGCGTTGCGGACGTTTTTGTATTTTGCATAGTCCATTTAATCACCTCAGGGTTATTGTTTACCTTGAGATGATTTTTATTTATATTTTAGTCGTACTTGTCGTTTTGCGGTGCTGCACTTAAAAGCTTTTCTGCTTCGCTCTTTGATATTTTCTTTTCCCCGGGTTCATCGCCTCCGCGCGCGGCGGTTTGAATTGTTACATATTCTTCTTCGTCCGGATCAAGGAGTGTATCAACAATCGAAATATCTCTTTTGTTAAGCTTCTGGTATCTGTCGTACAGTGTAGCCGAAAATAATGTATTCGGCATCGGTAGTCCAAAGCAGTTTGATATTTTGCGCGCCAAATTTATGCTGACTAACTTGTGCCCTTCTTCTATATTCTTGATTGTCTTCTCTGTACAGTGAAGCACTGAAGCGAATTCAGCACGGGTCATGTTTTTACTTTCACGCAAATATTTTACAACATCTGATGAAGAACGGTATTCAAGGGGATTATAATTGCCCTGTAATAGTAAATCGGTATTATTATTGCTAATTATTCTCTCCATAGGAACATCTAGACCCATTAACCAAGTTTCGCTAACATTTAATGCTTTTGCGATAGCGAGAGTTGATCTAGATTTTGGAATATAGACTCCGTTTACATATTGACTAATACGAGCTTTACTAATTCCCGTTTTTTCAGAGAGGTCAATTGCTTTCATGTTATTTTTTTCCATTGCTTCTATAAGTCTTTCTTTGAAAGTAGCTACCATTTTTATCACCTCTTTTCCGCTATTATCGCATAAAGTTAAGCAAATGTCAAGTTTTTTTGAAAAAAGTTAAAGAAATTTTTAAAAAAGCGTTGACATCTTCAGTTAAGTATGCTATACTTATCGCAGTTAAGCAAACTTAACGTAGTGAAAAGAGGTGATAATTTGTCATTTGATTACAGCAGATTAAGAGGGAAAATTAAAGAGAAATGCAAAACGCAGGAACGATTTGCTAATATGCTTAATATTTCTCCTGCTTCCCTATCTGATAAGTTAAATGAAAAAAGCGATTTTTCCCATTCGGAGATAACTCGCGCTTGTCAGATTCTCGACATTCCTGTTGGCAAAATTCCAGATTATTTTTTTTGCGAACAGAGTTAAGCAAACTTAACGCAATGGGTATAGGAGGTGGACTAAATGGACAAGCTGAAATTTGTTGCTGACGGTTGCACGGAGCTGAGAGTTATGGTCAGCAAGGCGGCATACAAGACCGTCAAGGACATTGCAAAGGAAACAGGGCTGTCGACAAAAACAGTCGCTACAAGAATGATTAATTTCGCGGCGAAACACACGGAAATTGTTTACGAGGAGGAGAAAACAGAATGAACAACATCAGAGTGCGCGTCCCACAGGTAGCGGATGTAGACACGGCGATACGGCTATATTACAGCAAGACTGAGATAGGCAACGCCGATATCAGACAGCTGTTCGGTAATCTCGGACAGGCGAGAATCAGCAAGCTTAAACAGCTTGTAATCAGCGAAATGCGAGAACGTGATACCGTGCGCTACAACGCTCTGTGCGTAAACACAGAGGTTGCATATGACGTGTGGGGGATAAACATTGACAAACTGACCGCAGGACGCAAAAAGCTACAGCAGTTAGGATTAGGAGGATAATAAAATGAAGAAAGTAAAAATAATCGCCTACATACTCGCCCAGCTCTTACGGCTGTGGGTAACAGCCTCTGCCGCCGTGATGATGTACATACCGATGTCGGCACTGGCTTACGCCCAGAGGGGCTATCGTGCGGTCGGCGGCGAAATGCTCCCCGTTGCAATAGTCGCTGTTGCGGTCTGGTACGGGCTTGGATGGCTTATGCGGGAGTGGTATAGGGATATGATAGGAGGCGGACACGATGACAGATCTTGAGCAAATCGCAAAAGAAGCCACCAATCACGGCATGAGCTACGGCGAGTATGTTGCCTGGAAGGCGAAAGCAACACTGGAAGAACAGCAAAACTACCGCCGGGCAAGGAAGGTGGCAGAGATACAGAGAAAGAGAGGACAGCGAAAATGAGTAAAATAGGAGTTGTTAAAGGGTTCAAGGTGTTCACTCCTGATTGGACGTGTAAAGACAAACAGTATGGTTGTCCAGGAAGGTTTGAAGAAGATGTTACACCGTCTATTTGCAATAAAGGGATGCACTTCTGTAAAAAGGCGGCTGATTGCTTCAATTATTATTCATTCGACCCGAATAACAAGGTTGCAGAAGTCATAGCTTACGGCGAAGTTTCGGAAGAAGGCGATAAGTGCGCTACGAATAAACTTGAAGTAGTTCGTGAAATCCCGTGGCCTGAATTGCTTGAAATCGTGAACATGGGAAAGGGCTGCACCGGACTTTGCAACAGCGGCGATTGCAACAGCGGCGATTGGAACAGCGGCAATCGCAACAGCGGCAATCACAACAGCGGCAATCGCAACAGCGGCGATCGCAACAGCGGCAATTGCAACAGCGGCGATCGCAACAGCGGCGATCGCAACAGCGGCAATTGCAACAGCGGCGATCGCAACAGCGGCAATCGCAACAGCGGCGATTGGAACAAAACCAACTTTTCCAACGGTTGTTTCAATACGATTGAACCGAAAATTCATTTGTTCAACAAGCCCTCTGAATGGACTTATCAGGATTGGTTAAATTCGGATGCCCGTTATCTTCTAAATCAGCTTCCGGGTGATGTAATTGAATACATTTGGCTTGATGATATGACGAATGAAGAAAAGGCAGCACACCCGGAAGCGAAAACAACAGGTGGCTATCTAAAAGTTTTGGATAATTCCGAATGTGCGGTTATTTGGTGGCGTTCCTTGAATGCCCGTCAGAAAAATATCATTACAGCAATTCCTAATTTTGATAAGGCTATTTTCAAAGAGATCACCGGGATTGATGTAGATGCGAATTAAGAGAGAGAGGAAAGAAACGTGTATAAATGCGAACGTTGCGACTGGACAGGCTCGTCCTCGGAACTCGGACATTACACCGAGTATCGTGGCGAGTGTCACGGTGCGCCGGCTTGGGAAACATTACCGTGTTGCCCAGAATGCGGATATGATGTTGAGAATATCGAAGAAGAGTAAAAAAAGAGCTCCCCGAAGGGAGCAAAGCAAATTTTACACAAGTCCAGTATAACACTGGCAAAGGAAAAAGTCAATGGATATGAAAGAAAAACTTACAGCCGAGCTGACAGACGCAAAGCTCGGCAAATATGAAACAGAAGTAAAAAACGCTGTTTTAAGGACTATCTGCAAATTCTACGAGCAGAATGCAGAGTTCAGGCAGGCTATAGAGCAGTCAGGCAAGTCTTTTGCCGACTGCCTCAAGGCAACGGTCAAAGGTGCAGGCGCAAGCCTCGAAGATCTCGAAGTATACAAGCGTGCTGTAGCGTTTTACTTTCCCGGTGCTGACATCAAATGCACTATGACGCTTGATCTCGGTGACGGCGGATTCAGCAACAGCGAAACGTCCACAGACGCAGACAGCGGCAAGCTACAGCTTGACCTTGACAGCCTGCTCGACTTCTGAGGTGCAATATGAAGAAAGAACGCAAAGAATTTCTTATGCACAGCTTTCCGACCGCTACAGCAGATCAGATGAGCAAAATGGAAGGTAAGGGAGCGGCAAACTACATAATATTTCTGACACGTGGTGCGGAATTGTTCGCAAGAGGGTATCACAGATATTCTAACGGTTATATCGTCGAGCGACAGCGCTATGTGTTTGCAAAAGACGGAGCAGTAAGGTACGGAAGTGAAGACGGTAAGCGGTGGGACATTCGCTCAGAGTTTCGTGAGCCGGTCTTCTGCTCAGCTTCATACGGGTATAGCTTTGACAACTCGTATAAGATCATCAACGAAAAGGCGATAAGCCGGTCGGATATGCGTTACAGTCAATATGAAAAATATGCAGGAAAGCTGCTGATGTATTACTTGTACTTGTACTGCCGACACCCGAATCTTGAGTATCTGATGAAGCAGAATTACGATCTCATCGATGAAATGTATACAGGATACGGGAGTGGTGCGGCAAAACTTACAGTGCCGAGTTATATTAACTGGAAAAGTAATAATCTTCTTGAAATGCTCGGTCTTACAAGATCCGAGTTCAAAGTTCTCAAAGGGCAGGAGCACTTATACGGCGCTTATAGGGCAAATAAGGAGCATTTCCCGAAAGTGACGCCGGAAGACCTGATACTTATATCTAAGGTCTTTGACTATGAATACGGGACACTGAGCCGCTTTTTAGATGCGACCGGTGCAACACCACAAAGAATGTCGAGATACCTTGCCGATAAGCAAATAAACACAAGAGATTACAGCGATTACCTTGACCAATGTAAAAAGCTCAAATACAACACAAAAGATACTGCGATATGCTTTCCGCATAATTTTGAGGCAATGCACGAAAGGCTGTCGGCAACTATCAAGTATCAGCACGATAAAGCGGTAAGAGCGGAGTTTGCAAAGCATATCGAGGAACGCAAACAGCTTGAGTTTTCTGACGGAAATCTGATGATAGTACAGCCGAAGCAGCTGTCGGATATAGCTTACGAAGGTAAAGCTTTAAGCCATTGCGTCGGCGGATATGCCGAACGGCACGCAAAAGGCGCTCTGAGTATAATGTTCATCCGTAAAAAATCCGAGCCGGACAAGCCGTACTATACAATGGAAGTCTCAGCAGACGGAAAAATTGTACAGGTCAGAGGAAAACGAAACATAGCACCTAATAAGGAAGTAGAAGATCTAATCAAAGGCTACAAGACATATCTTGAAAAGATTTTCAGCGATAAAAGGAGGAAAACAGCATGACCGAACAGCTTACACTGTATCAGCAGGCTCAGGCGGTGCATCAGGATCTGATGATTCAGGAACAGGTTGCAGCTCAGTCTTTAACGCAGATTGCCATAGACCTTAAGGAAATCAGAGATAGGCGGCTTTATGCAGAACTCGGATATTCCGATTTTGCCGAATACTGCGAAAACGCCACAAAGACGGGAAAAAGACAGGCTTATAATCTCATATCACTTGTTGAACAGTACAAGATAGATGACCTTTCCAGACTTGCGTATCTCGGCAGTACCAAACTAATCGCTCTTAAATCTCTCGGCAAAGAGGAACGTGAGGAGCTTATAGAGAGCGGCAAAGCCGAAGAACTGTCAGTGAGAGAGCTTAAGGAAAAGATAAAGGAGCTTACCGATAAAAACGAACAATTACGCTTTGAGTTTACATCAGTAACTGACAGTGACAAGGATAAAGACAGCAGAATCAATTCGTTACAAGCACGGCTTGACAATACAGGAAATGCTATGCGGCGAACCGCAGAAGAAAATGAAAAGCTGAAGTTACAGATAGCTGAACTTGAAAAGCGTCCTGTTGAAGTGGCAGTTGCCGAACCGTCGGTCGAGGATATTGCAAAAATAAGAGCAGAAGCCGAAGCTGCCGCAAGAGCGGAATACGATAAAAAGCTTGCTGATGAAAAGAAAAAAGTGCAATCGATTGCACACGAAGAAGCAAGTGGCAACAGTAAAGAAATCTTCAAGATTCATCTGAAAAATATACAGCGTGAATTCAATGAAGCGTTAGAACTTGTAAGCAATGCGTCAGAAAATGAACGCAGCAGTTATATAAAGGCTTTCCGTGCCGCTCTGAATGCGTGCGGGGATTTGATTGCTAAGTTATAAGGAGGAAAAACCAAATGTCAGTAAAAATCAGTTCGCTTGAAATTGAAAATGTCAAGCGAGTAAAAGCGGTACAGTTAACGCCTGCCGAGAACGGTCTTATGATAATCGGCGGTAAGAACAATCAGGGCAAGACATCGGTACTTGACGCTATCGCATGGGCACTCGGCGGTGACAGGCTGAAACCGTCACAGGCTGTGCGGGAAGGCTCTGTGATTCCGCCCCACATGGAAGTTACGCTCAGCAACGGTATAAAGGTAGTCAGGAGCGGCAATAACAGTACGCTCAAGGTTATTGATCCGGACGGCAACAAGGGCGGTCAGCAGTTGCTCAACGAATTTGTAGAGCAGTTTGCGCTTGATCTTCCTAAGTTTCTTGGTCAGTCAAGTAAGGAAAAGGCGGATACGCTACTCAGAATAATCGGTGTAGGCGATAAGCTGTACGAACTTGAAACCGAAGAACAGAAGCTGTACAATCAGCGTCACACTATCGGTCAGATAGCGGACCAGAAGAAGAAATACGCTAAGGAAATGCCGGTATTCGCAGATGCTCCGAAAGAGTTTGTGTCAGCAACCGAGCTTATCAGACAGCAGCAGGATATTCTTGCAAGAAACGGCGAAAATCAGCGTAAAAGACAGCTCAGAGAGCAGTACGACAGAGAACTTGAGTTGGCTCGGAAGGCATACGAAGAAGCACAGGCAAGACTTGAAACGGCAACGGCAAACGCAGAAACCGCACATCGTGACGCTGAAGACCTTGCAGACGAGAGCACGGCAGAGCTTGAACGGAGTATAGCAGACATTGAGCAGATAAACGCAAAGGTCCGTGCAAATCTTGACCGTGAAAAAGCTGAGCTTGACGCTGAAGCGTATAAAACTCAGTATATACAGCTTACCGAAGAAATACAGTCTGTCAGAAAAGCTAAAACAGATCTTCTTGACGGTGCAGACTTACCGCTTGAGGGCTTGTCGGTAGATAACGGCGAGCTTACATACAACGGTTTTAAATGGGATAATATGTCCGGCTCGGAGCAGCTCAAGGTTGCGACCGCAATTGTCCGCAAGCTCAATCCTAATTGCGGATTTGTTCTTATAGACAAGCTGGAACAGATGGATACCGATACGCTGAACAAATTCGGCAGATGGCTTGAAAGCGAGGGCTTACAGGCAATCGCCACAAGAGTAAGCACGGGTGACGAGTGCAGTATCATAATCGAGGACGGCTATTCAAAGCCGGTTGAAAAGAAAGAAACTACAACATGGAAGGCAGGTACATTTTGATGAGTACAACAATGAACATCACTAAAGGCAGAATCGAAACCGCCAAGAAGGTGGTTATATACGGCCCTGAGGGAATAGGCAAGTCAACATTTGCATCGCAGTTTCCCGATCCGTTATTCATCGACACCGAAGGCAGTACAAAGGAAATGGACGTTGCCCGTTTTGATAAACCGACATCGTGGGAGCTACTTAAGAGTCAGATTGAGTATGTCAAGCTCAATAAGCCTTGTGCCACGCTTATAATTGATACGATAGACTGGGCGGAACAGCTTTGCATCAAGTCTATCTGCGATAAGTACGACAAAAAGGGTATCGAGGATTTCGGCTATGGCAACGGCTATGTATACGAAAAGGAAGAGTTCGGCAGGTTCCTTAATCTGCTTGAAGATGTTATTGAAGCCGGAGTTAACGTTGTACTTACGGCTCACGCTATCCTCAGAAAGTTTGAACAGCCCGATGAGCTCGGAAGCTATGACCGCTGGGAGCTGAAGCTCGGCAAGAAGACAACCAATCTTATATCTCCTCTTGTTAAAGAATGGGCTGATATGGTGCTTTTCGCAAACTACAAGACTATTTCGGTAGCGGTTGACAAGGACGGCAAAAAGCATAAGGCACAGGGCGGCAGACGCATAATGTACACATCACATCATCCCTGCTGGGACGCAAAGAATCGTTACGGTTTGCCGGAAGAAATTCCGATGGAGTACGGGCAGATAAAGCACATTATCGAAAGAAATGTTGCCGCACAGCCTGTCGCTACCGTTCAGACTGCACCTGTTGCAAAAGTGGCAGCTGCAGAAAACGCAACAACCGCCACGAATGATAATGTAACGTCGGCTCCTGTTCCGACAATAACACAGGAAAGCTCAGGCATACCCAAAGCTCTTGCGGACCTTATGACAGCAAACAACATAACGGAAGAGCAGATAAGAGCGGCAGTAGCAAGCAAGGGATATTTCCCTGCCGATATGCCGATAAAGGACTATCCCAAGGAATTTATCGAGGGTGTGCTTATCGGGGCATGGGAGCAGGTAAAAGCAATGATAATGGAAATGCAGACAGACTATGAGAACGAGGCTTACCCGTTCTGATAAACGAAAGGAGAAATAACATATGAGTGAATTTGAAAAAGAATTAGGCTGGGACGACGTAATTGAGAAAGAAAGCGATTTTACGCTTCTTCCCGCAGGTGACTACGACTTTACGATAACAGGCTTCGAGCGTGCGAGATATGAGGGCGGCGAAAAACTGCCGCCTTGCAACAAGGCTGTGGTATCTATTCATATAGATGCACCGGAAGGCTCAACTACAATTCAGCATAATCTGTTTTTGCACAGCAAGTGCGAGGGTATTCTTTCGGCGTTCTTTATCGGCATAGGTCAGAAGAAACACGGCGAACCGCTTCGCATGAACTGGAACAACGTCATCGGTGCCAAAGGTCGTTGCAAGGTGTACATAGATACTTGGAAGAACAAGAACGGCGAAGAAATGCAGTCTAACAGAATAAAAAAATTCTATGAGCCGTCACCTGCACAGACTGTTTCTCAGGCACCTGCAAGCTCTCAGGCGGGTGTATTTACACCGGGTAAATTCTGATGGAATTAAGACCGTATCAGAAAGAAGCCAAAACAGCGGTACTTTCACAGTGGGAGCAGGGTAATTCAAAAACCCTGCTCGTACTGCCTACGGGTTGCGGTAAAACGATAGTTTTTGCAAAAATCGCAGAAGACCGTGTCCGCAACGGAGAAAGGGTACTTATACTTGCGCACAGGGGCGAACTGCTTGAACAGGCGGCGGACAAGATACTGAATGCATGTGGGCTTGGCTGTGCTGTAGAAAAGGCGGAAGAAAGCTGTATAGGCTCATGGTATCGTATAACGGTAGGCTCTGTACAGTCGCTTATGAGAGAAAAGCGACTTGCACAATTTTCAAAAGACTATTTCAATACGATCATAATTGATGAAGCACATCATTCCATTTCGGACAGCTATCAGAAGATACTCGGATATTTTGATGAAGCAAAGGTACTCGGAGTTACGGCAACGCCGGACAGAGGAGATATGAAAAATCTCGGACAGGTATTCGACAGCCTGGCGTATGAATATACTTTGCCGAGAGCTATCAAAGAAGGGTATCTTTCACCGATAAAGGCACTCACCATTCCTCTGAAACTCGATCTGACAGGTGTCGGTACTCAGGCAGGAGATTATAAGGCGAGTGACATTGACACAGCTCTTGACCCTTATCTGTATCAGATAGCGGATGAAATGCTGAAATATTGCAAGGAACGTAAAACGGTAGTGTTTCTGCCGCTTATAAAAACGAGTCAGAAATTCTGCAAGATACTTAACGAAAAAGGCTTCCGCTCTGCAGAAGTCAACGGAAATAGCATTGACAGAGGTACTGTTCTTGCTGATTTCGATAGCGGTAAATATAATGTGCTGTGTAATTCGATGCTTCTGACGGAAGGCTGGGACTGTCCAAGCGTCGATTGCGTAATAGTTCTCAGACCTACTAAGGTAAGAGGGCTGTACTGTCAAATGGTCGGCAGAGGAACAAGACTTTGTGAGGGTAAGAAAGATCTGTTGCTTCTTGACTTTTTGTGGCACACAGAAAGGCACGAGCTGTGCCGTCCTGCACATCTGATATGTGAAAGCCCTGAAGTTGCCGAAAAGATGACCGCAAATATTGCGGCGGCAGGTATGCCGGTTGATATTGAACAGGCAGAAGAAAAGGCAAAAGAAGATGTAGTTGCTCAGCGTGAGGAAGCACTTGCAAAACAGCTTGCGGAAATGAAAAAACGAAAGAGAAAACTTGTAGATCCTCTCCAGTATGAAATGAGCATTCAGGCGGAAGACTTATCTTCCTATGTTCCGACATTCGGCTGGGAGTGTTCTCCGCCGTCGGACAAGCAGAAAACAACGCTTGAAAAGCTCGGTATATTCCCCGATGAGATCGACAACGCCGGTAAAGCTCAGCTTTTGCTGGACAGGCTCGGCAAACGGCGCACTCTCGGTCTTACAACACCGAAGCAGATACGTTTTCTCGAAAGCATGGGCTTTAAGCACGTCGGCACATGGCAGTTTGAAAGTGCAAGAAATCTGATTGACAGAATAGCGGCTAACAACTGGCACGTTCCGAACGGAATAGATCCTGCAAGCTATGAACCGAAGGTGGTGAATAATTCAGATGTCGGAATTTGATTTTGACCTTAACAAAGCACTTAAATATATAAGCCCGTCAGACCTTTCCTATCAGGAATGGGTGAATGTCGGTATGGCGCTCAAAGAAGAGGGCTATTCCGTTACCGTATGGGATAACTGGTCGGCAAATGACAACAGATACCATAAAGGCGAATGTGAAAAGAAATGGGAGAGCTTCAACGGTTCTTCCTCGCCTGTCACGGGCGCTACCATAGTTCAGATGGCTAAGGACAGAGGAATGATGTTCGGCACGGGAGAAGACCGTGAGCTTGACTGGGACGATGAAATATCATACGAACATCACGATGAGCACGTTGTTGTAAACAAAAACTGGATAGAGGGCAAAGAAATAAACGCTCCGACAGACTGGCAGCCTCACAGAGAAATAATCAGATACCTTGAAGCATTATTCGAGCAGAGCGAAAATGTCGGATATGTTGTGCAAAGCTACGAAAAAGACGGTAAATTCATCCCTGCCAACAAGGGCTATTATGACCGCACGGCAGGTCAGCTTATCGAATCATTGTCGCAGTGTGACGGCGATATAGGTTCTGTTCTCGGTGATTACAACACTCAGGCGGGGGCGTGGATACGTTTCAACCCTCTTGACGGTAAAGGCGTTAAAAACGAAAACGTAACCGAATACAGATATGCGCTTGTCGAAAGCGACAATGTAGATATAGAAAAACAGCACGCAATCATCTGCGAACTTGAACTGCCCGTAGCTGTGCTTGTGTACAGCGGAAAGAAGTCACTGCACGCTATTGTAAAGGTAGATGCCGCAAATTACGATGAATACCGTAAACGTGTAGATTTTCTGTATCAGATATGTCAGAAAAACGGACTGTCACCCGATACGCAGAATCGTAATCCGTCAAGATTATCACGTCTTCCCGGTGTTCAGCGTGGTGAAAACAGGCAGTACATAGTTGATACAGACATCGGTAAAAACGGTTGGGATGAGTGGCGGGAATGGATAGAAAGTGTAAATGACGACCTGCCCGATACCGAGAGCATGGCTGATGCGTGGAGCAATCTTCCGGAACTTGCACCGCCACTTATTGATGGTATACTCAGACAGGGACATAAAATGCTTATCGCAGGACCGTCAAAGGCGGGTAAGTCGTATGCTCTTATAGAAATGTGCTGTGCAATAGCGGAAGGCAAAGAATGGCTTGGCTGGAACTGTACCAAAGGTAGGGTGTTGTATGTAAATCTTGAGCTTGACAGGGCTTCCTGCCTGCACCGTTTCAAAGATGTATATACAACACTTGGCTGGGAACCTCAAAATCTCAGTAATATTGATATATGGAACCTAAGAGGTAAGTCTGTGCCGATGGACAAGCTCGCACCGAAACTTATCCGCCGTGCGAGCAAGAAGAACTATATCGCCATTATCATAGACCCGATTTATAAGGTTATTACCGGTGACGAGAACAGTGCCGATCAGATGGCGCATTTCTGCAATCAGTTTGATAAGGTGTGCACGGAGCTTGGCTGTGCGGTTATATACTGCCATCACCATTCAAAAGGTGCACAGGGCGGTAAGCGTTCAATGGACAGAGCCTCGGGTTCAGGTGTATTCGCAAGAGATCCCGATGCACTGCTTGACCTTACGGAGCTGGAGCTTACCGACAGCATAATAAAGCACGAAAAAGACAAGATGACCTGCAAGATATGCTATGACCAGCTGAAGAAATGCGGACACGAAGACGATGTTTCACAGGATGATATATGCAGTGCAAAGCAGATGCGTGAAGCACTCAGAAACGCTGTGCCGGACGCAGATTATAAGCATGTGTGTGATTTCATTACCAAGTGTGAAAAACGCACAGAGAGCCGTACAGCGTGGCGTATAGAAGGCACGCTCCGAGAGTTTCCGAAGTTCCCGCCGGTAAACGTTTGGTTTGAGTATCCCGTTCATCGTATAGACAAGACCGACGTGTTAAAAGACATACAGCCCGATGACGGCAGAGCAGTAGGCTGGCAGAAGAATTTCAGCAAGAAAAAGACCGAAAAGGAACGTAAGGACGAGCGTAAAGAATCGCTCGAAACGGCATTTGATGCTTGCATGATTGACGGCAAGGTTACTTTATCCGGTATGGCCGAGTATATGGGCGTGACCGAAAAGACGGTCCGAAACCGCATAAAAGAGCACGGCGGGTTCTGGATTGACGATAACGAGGTAGGGAAAAAGTCGAAGTGAAAACTTTCACTGACAGGGAAAATGTCGAGAAAATTTCTTTCACTGTCAGTGAAAAAGTCGAGAATTTTCACTTTCCCTACAGAGTGAAAAAGTCGGTGAATTATCGAGATTTTCACTGTCAGGGAAAATCTATTATTATAAACAATACTTCTGTCGGGGCAGAGGTAGCCCGACAGAAAGTATTTTGAATAATGACGCACACGAGGAGGTGCAAACTTAAATGGCAAAAACAAGCAAAGCAAGACAAGCTATAATCGAGGCAGCTAAAAAAATGCCGCCGCTGTTTCACAAGATTCCCGATGAGGATTTTGATTACAGAAAAGCAAGGACACTCTGGTGGCTCGTCAAACAGCCGGAAGTTCTTAAGTATGTCTGGGATATAGTCAAACAGTCGGACGCAGTGATATATGACGGCACAACGCGCAAATGGCACGGTGTAGATTTTGAGGAGGTCGATGATGAAGACTGAATTTTTTATGCCGATGATACCGCCTACGGTAACGGCACAGGAACACAAAGTAACAGTTTCTCACGGCAAGCCGATATTCTATGATCCGCCCGAAGTCAGATCAGCGAAGGCTAAACTGACAGCGTACCTTTCTCAGCATAAACCCGACAAGCCGTATAAAAAGGGCGTAAGGCTGACGACAAAGTGGCTGTTCCCGAAAGAACAGCACAAAGACGGAGAGTATCGTATAACGAAGCCAGATACCGACAATCTTCAGAAAATGCTGAAGGACTGCATGACTGTTTGCGGGTTCTGGACTGATGATGCGCTTGTCGCAAGCGAGATATGCGAAAAGTTCTGGGCGGCAAATCCCGGAATATATATCAAGGTCGAGGTGCTGAAATGACGATAGACGAAGTTCAGCAGGCTATGATAAGCGGTCAGACCGTAAGGCATACACACGGAGGAATAACCGCCGAATACACAATAAGCGGTGTTATATCCCGTTACAGCAAGATAAGAGGCTGGTATTATGTGCTTGAGCTTAAAGACAGAAAAGCGGACAGCTTGTCTGTCGTGAATATGGAGGAGGTACAATGACCAAACAAGAACTTAAAGATTACCGCTACACCTGCAAGTGTATCAAGCAGCTTGAATCAGAGTTGAACGATGCGGCAGTAACCGACAGCACGCAGGGTTCGCAGAGCGAGTACCCCTATGTCAAACATAGCGTCACGATTACCGGCGTTCCGGATAACGATACACACCTTGCCAAGAAAAGAAGACTGTCCGAACTAAAAGCACAAAAAGCAGAGGTGGAACGGTTTATTGATGACATCCCAGACGAGCAGACGAGAGATATGTTCTACTACAGGTACATACAAGGCTATACAATGGTGAGAACTGCCGTAGAAATCGGCGGAGATAACACACCCGACAGTGTGAGAATGCGAATAAATCGGTATTTGCGTTAATGTTGTTCGTTTTGTTCGTTTTAAGGGTGTTATAATTTAAAATGACAAAATATAAATAAATTGTTGACACCTCCAAAATAATCGGTTATAATGTAGAAAACTGGTGATTTTTGGGGGTGCGTTTATACGGATAGCATAGATACGATTTCACAGGAATATAAATTTCAATTATACATAGGCGGAGAAGAAGGAATCAGTGCAAAAGATTTAGCTATTCAGTTGTTGAATTTGAATGATCTGATAACTATAGCTTCCGGAAGTGACTGCAATTGTGATTTAAAAGTTGTTAGTGCTAAAACAGGAAGTTTTATAACAGAATTGCTTGCTATAGCTCCAGCATTACAAACTTTCGATGCCGTTGCAGGTGGCGTTAATGTGATAAAGACCACTCTTGAAACTGTTGGAGAGTGGTTTAAAATAAAAGCGCATTTGCATCAGAATCCGCCAAAATCTATCGTAGAGAGGGATGATGGTGTGCATATAGAAAACAAAAACGGAAATGTTTACGTGACAGATAACAGAGGTGCTGTATTTTTTGAAAATTCAACCGTTCGTAATTCTGTAATAAATATTGGCAATTCACTTTCAAACTCAAATCGAAATTGCTTTTCAATAAGCGGAGAAGACGGAAAAGAGTTTGTAAAAGTTGATAAAGCTCAATTTGAAGATATATGTGCACCTAACGATCACATTGCTGAAGATTGTTTCTATACCTCAGAACAGCGAATGCGCTTGATTGTTATAAAGCCAGTAATGAGAGGTAATAGCAGGTGGACATTTAAAACAAGCGAAAATAGGACAATAGAAGCAAGAATAGAAGATGAACAATGGAAAGATAATTTTGACGAAGGTAATATTAACTTGTTTGCCGGAATAGGTCTAGAAGTATTAGTTGCTCTGCAATATAAAAAAGACAAATATGGAAAGCCTATTGAAGACACAACGAAGTATAGCATAAAGAAAGTTTATTCAACCTTTGGTAAAGACAACAAACAGCAAATTCTTCCTGAATAATTAACTTTCAACCGCTCCCTAACCGGAGCGGCTATTTTTTATACACAAAAGAAAAGAAAGGACGGTGTTACCGTGACCGAGAGACAGAAGAAATTCGCCGAATACTACGCTCAGTGCGGTAACGCCGCCCAGAGTGCGATACAGGCAGGATACAGCGAGAAATACGCAGGTCAGAACGCTGACAAATTACTAAAAAATACTAACATAGCAGACTATATCCGTGAATTAACCGAAGCCGCCCAGACAGCCCGAATAATGACGGCAAGAGAACGGCAGGCGATACTTTCCGATATAGCTAAGGATAAACAGAACGAGCTGTCGGACCGTATCAGAGCTATTGATACGCTGAATAAGATGACGGGGGAGTACACGCAGAAGGTCGATGTATCGGGGGATATGGGAGTGAAAATCATTGACGACTGTTAGGCTCAGCGAGGTTATTGCGCCCTCGTTCTACGATTTGCACAAGGACATCAAACAGGACAAGCACACCCACTATTGGCTTAAGGGCGGCAGAGGCTCAACGAAATCCTCTTTTGTTTCTGAGGAACTGATCACCGGCATTATGCGAAATTCCGAAGCAAATGCGGTTGTTATCCGCAAAGTGGGCTTGTATCTTAAGGACAGCGTTTATGAGCAGCTCCTGTGGGCAATATCAAAGCTCGGAGTAGAACGTTACTGGCAGGAAAAGCTTTCACCCCTTGAATTGGTTTACGTTCCGACAGGTCAGCGCATTATCTTCCGCGGAGCTGATAAGCCTAAAAAGCTGAAATCGACTAAGGTTAGGAGCGGATACATTCGGTATGTCTGGTATGAGGAAACTGATGAATTTAACGGTATTGAGGAAATCCGCACGATAAATCAGTCCTTGCTACGCGGCGGAGAAACTTTCACGGTTTTTTACACGTTCAATCCGCCAAAATCGCAGCGTAATTGGATAAACAGCGAGGTTCTTGTACCGCAGGACGACAAAATCGTACATCACAGCGACTATCGTTCTGTGCCGCCCGAATGGCTGGGCGAGCAGTTTCTGATTGAAGCAAAGCACCTTGAGGAAATCAACCCCGACCATTACCGTCACGAATATCTCGGCGAGGTTATGGGAACAGGCGCAGAGGTGTTCACAAACGTTGTTATCCGCCCTATCACGGACGAGGAAATAAAGTCATTCGATCATATCAAGCGTGGCATAGACTGGGGTTACGGCGCAGACCCGTTTGTATATATAACAGCTCATTTCGACAGCAAGCGAAACAGGCTGTTTATTTTTTACGAATTTTTCAGGTGCGCCGCAAAGTATGACGTTATTGCAAACGCAATCCGCAAGGAAAACACTCAAAACGGCACAATAATCGCCGAGTCTGCCGAGCCACGCTCAAACGATGAGCTGAGGGACAGAGGTCTTCGCATACGAACAGCTATCAAAGGTCCGGGAAGCGTCGAGCACGGTATAACGTGGCTGCAAAACCTCGAGGAGATCGTTATTGACAGTACACGTTGCCCGAATGCCGCCCGTGAGTTCAACGAATATGAGCTTGATCGTGACAGCAGGGGCGAGCTGAAAGCGGACTTCCCCGACAAGAACAATCACACTATAGACGCTATCCGTTATGCCCTCGAAGACTATATCGGCAAAAAGATAGTGAAATCAACGCTCAGCAAGCGGAAATTAGGCATTTATTAAGGAGATTTTATGATAACATCACCGATTTTTACAACAGATAAAACGGCGGAGATGATAACGCCGAAAGTAGCACGGGATTACATAGAAAAGCACGATAAGTACGAAATGCCACGTCTTGCTATGCTGGATAATTACTACTGCGGCAGACAGCACATCTGCGACAGACGCAAAAGTGACGATATGCTGAGCAACAACCGTGTTATGATAAATCACGCCGCATATATCGCAAAGTTCACATCTTCGTATCTGATAGCTACTCCTGTTTCTTACAGCGGTAAAGACGATACGGATATTACGGCAATAACCGATTGCCTTTCTTATGCCGACAGCAGTACGCAGGACGCAGACCTGGCACTCGATGCCGCAATATTCGGCAGAGCATACGAACTTATCTATATGGACGCTGACAGCTGTCCGAAGCTTGCCCGTATCACTCCGCTGTCCGCATTTGTCGTTTATGATGATACGGTGGAGCAAAATTCCGTATTTGCGGTGTATTATTACCCCGTTTTCGAGCCGGGCAACAGTACGCCAAAGTGCTTCAAGTGTCAGCTTATGACCGATACGATAACGCAGGACTTTGAACTTACGAGCAACTTCGGACTTAAATCGGAGGGCGAGGCGGTACCGCACTATTTCGGCAAAGTACCGCTGAATGAGATCTATAATGACGGTCAGCGACAGGGCGATTTCGAGCAGGTCATAAGCCTTATTGACGCATATAATACGTTGCAGTCAGACAGGGTCAATGATAAGGAGCAGTTCGTAGACAGCTTAATGTACATCAAAGGTCAGATACTCGGCGAAACAGATGATGAAAAGGCTGAAACCTACAGCGATATTCAGCGCAACAGGGTTGTAGAACTGTCGCAGGACGGTGAGATAGGATTTCTGACACGGCAGTTTGATGAAGCAAGCGTGGAAGTGCTGAGAAAGAGCATTGTTACCGATATTCACAAGATTTCGGGCGTACCCGATATGTCGGACGACAATTTTGCAGGGAATGCTTCCGGTGTTGCAATGAAATATAAGCTATTGAACCTTGAGCAGATTACCAAGACGAAAGAGCGGTATTTCACCGAGGGATTACGTTACCGCCTTGAATGCCTGTCAAACATAATCGGTATAAAGGGCGGTTATATTGACCCGAAGCTGATAGATATAACCTTTACACGCTCGCTCCCTCAAAATGAGCTTGAATTATCCCAGGTGGTGGCAACGCTTGACGGTAAAGTGCCGCAGGAAACACTGCTGTCGCTCCTGCCGTTTGTTAAAGATCCTCAGAGTGCCGCTGAAGAACTCCGACAGCAGAAGCAGGACGCTATAGCGGCACAGCAGAAGATGTTTATGAACACACCGCTTGCAAGGGGCGAAAGCAATGAAGAATCCGAGTAAGAAATACTGGGAGGACAGAGCCGCAGGACGAATGGTAAGCTACACGGCAAAAGCGGAAAGCACCGCCGATACGCTCGGTAAGGCTTATTACGCAACAGCACGGTATCTGCAAGGGGAAGCGAATGACGTTTTTAACGCCTTTACAGATAAGTTTGAACTGAGTATTGCCGAAGCCGAAACAATGCTCAAAAATGCACCGGATAAGTCGATGTTTGAACAGATGAAGACCGCTCTTGCCGCCTGCGCCGATGAGCAGAAGAAGCAGGAACTTGAAACTCTGTTATCATCGCCTGCATACGCCCACAGAATAGGACGTTTAAATGAGCTTGACAGCAAGATAAGTGATATGTGCTCACGCCTTGCAAACGCCGAAATAGGCGTTGATACGGCGCATCTGGGTGATATAGTTCAGAATGCGTATATGCAGACGGTTTTCAATGTGACGAAGGGTGCGGATTATCGTGCGGCTTTTGATTTAATCCCCGAAAGCCGTGTGAAAGCTATCCTGTCAACCAACTGGAGCGGTCAGATGTTCTCCGAGCGTGTCTGGGATAACACAAACGCACTTGCGGACGGGCTAAAGCACGATATGCTTGTGGGCATTATGGCAGGAAAGTCCGAGCAGCACATGGCGGACGATATAATGAACCGCTGCGGTGTCGGCGCTTTCGAGGCACGCAGGCTTGTCCGGACGGAAACCACCTGCGTTGCGAATATGGCGGAGCTGTACGGCTACCAAGAACTTGACATTGACGAATACGAGTTTTCCGCCTCCCTTGACAGCCGCACAAGCGATCTATGCCGTGAACTTGACGGTAAGGTGTTTAAGCGCAACAGCGCACAGGCAGGTGTAAATCTTCCGCCTATGCATCCGTTCTGCCGTTCTACAACGCTCCCAGTCCTGCCGAGCGAGGAGGATCTTGATAAGGAGCTTGCCGAACCGGGCGATGAGATAGGCGCAGATGTTGACTTTGACGAGTGGGAGCGGAATTTACAGCAGGGCGAGAACGGCAAGTGGCGGTACGTTGCAGGAAGTGTGGATAAAGTCAAGGCGGATAAACCGATGAGGTTTGCAGGGGATGGTGTTGACAAATCGGGGGAAAGTGGTATAATAAAATCAGATAAGAATTTTAATCCGTTGCCTAAAGAATCCGTTGTTAATATATTACGTAAGAAGTCCATTGAATGGATTAAATCGCTTACTAAGAAAGAAAAGGCAGCTATCCGCAAATATACAAAGAACAGTATAGATCCAAAAGGAATGGAACTGTTCAGAAGGTTAAATGCTATGTTGCGTGGTGACATAAATAACGACGCCACCCTCAAGAGATATTCGGATTTAATATCGAGAGCAATAGCTAAATTCAAATTGAAAAATGATATAGTTTGTTACAGAACACTTGATTTTAACCCTTATATCAAATATGAAGTTGGAGATTATGTAATTGAGGAGCAGTTCACCAGCACATCTGTAATTGAAGGAAGAGCGTTAAAAAAGCCTTTTGTTATAAAAATTAAAGTTCCCAAAGGAGCAAAAGGCGCTTATATCGAAGAATTGAGTTCCTTTCCTTCTCAAAGAGAATTCCTTATAGATAAAAAATCTGTATTTAAAGTAACTGCGAAAGGGAATAATTCTATTGAATTGGAGTTGATTAGATGAGAAAAAAGTTTACCGTAAAAGAAAAAGAAAAAGCGGCATACGAAGCTTTTATAGTGCGTATATCGGCTCCGCCCTGCCCGAGAAAATTAACGGAAGCAGAGGTAGAAGAGCTAAGAAGAAAGGGTCGCATTCAGTAAACCGCCCACAGCAGTGAGCGGTTTTCTTATACCCGTGTGCAATTGATTGCACAAAACTTAATAATTTTACCGCCCCGAAAGGAGCGGTATTTTTATACCCAAAAACAATTTATTCCGAACGTTGTGGGCAATGAACGCAGTGGGCGGAGAAAGGACAGAAACATGAACAACAGAAGAATTTTCATTGGCTTACAGCACTTCGCAGAGGGCGAGGGGGACGGTGGCACAAGCGCAAACGTTCCCGGCAATCAGACTGCCGATAACGGCGGTGACGCTCAGGATAACGCATCGCAGAAGCCAACCTTTGACGATATGCTAAAGGACAAGGATATGCAGTCTGAGTTTGACAAGCGTGTAAGCAAGGCACTGGAAACAGCAAAAATAAAGTGGCAGAAGGACGCAGACGAGAAACTCTCGGAGGCGAAGAAGCTCGAAAAAATGAACGCAGAGCAGAAAGCCGAGTACCAGCGCGAACAGACTGAGGAAAAGCTTGCAAAGCGTGAGGCGGAGGTTACAAGGCGTGAGCTTATGGCGGAAGCTAAGGTACAGCTTGCGGATAAGGGACTTCCCGTAGGGCTTGCCGCTGTGCTTGACTATACCGGTGCGGATGAATGCAAGACGAGCATTGAAACGGTCAGCAAGGCATTTGCCGAAGCCGTTGAATGTGCGGTCAACGAAAGAATGAAGGGCAATCCGCCGAAAATAGGCGCATCGGGCAAGGGCAAAACTGAACCTGCCTCTCTTGCCGAAGCCCTGAGAATGAAGCAGGCAGGAAAATAATCAGAAAGAGGTAAAAAATTATGGCAATCACACTCGCAGAAGCAAAAGTCGGTATGGCTGATAAGGTGGATCAGCAGGTAATCGACACATTCAGACGTTCAAGCCTTCTCCTTGACAGACTTGTATTTGATAATTCAATTTCACCCGGCACGAACGGTTCAACGCTGTCATACGGATATGTACAGCTCAAAACACCTGCTACCGCTTCGGTGCGTACCATAAACAGTGAGTACACGGCAAGCGAAGCAAAGAGAGAAAAGAAAACAACGGAAGCGGTAATCATGGGTGGTTCGTTTGAGGTTGACAGAGTTATAGCCAACACAAGCGGCGCAGTTGATGAGCTCGCATTCCAGGCAGAGCAGAAGATAAAGGCAACGTCCAATTATTTTACGAACCTTGTTATTAACGGCACATCTGCCGCTTCGGGCGCAGGCTATGTAACAGGCACGTTTGACGGATTAAAGAAGATACTTTCAACAGCAGACACAAAGGTAACGTCAACGGCGGATCTTTCAACATCGGCACTTACCGATACTAACTATAATGCGTTCCTTGATGAGCTTGACAGCTTCCTTTCACTTCTTGACGGCAAGCCCGATATGCTCCTTATGAACGGAAAAATGCTGGCAAAACTCAGAGCGTGTGCAAGGAGAGCAGGCTATTACAGCAGAAACGAAGATTCATTCGGTACTCCTGTTGAATATTACAACGGCATAGCACTGCTTGACTGTGGCGAATATTACAACGGTACGGCTTCGGTAGATATTGTTGACACAACAACGCCTTCAACTACCGCTTACGGTACAACGGATATTTACGCAATAAAGATAGGTCTTGACGCTTTTCACGGTATTTCGCCTACAGGTACAAAGGTAATATCCTCTTATATGCCCGACCTCACAGCTCCCGGAGCGGTAAAGAAAGGTGATGTTGAGCTTATCGCCGGTGTTGCGCTCAAGAACACCAAAAAAGCAGGCGTGCTGACCGGCATTAAGATACTGCCTAAGTCGTCATCGTAAGGAGAAAAGCAATGACAGCACTGGAAACGCTTAAAATCCGTCTTGGTATTTCCGATGAAAAGCAGGACGGACTGCTTGCCGTGCTTCTTGACAGTGCAGAGGACACTATCCTTGATGTTATCGGCAGAGATGAACTGCCTGCAAGGCTTATCGGCGTGCAGACAGAGCTTGCGGTTATAGCCTATAACAGACAGGGAGCAGAGGGAGAAACCGCTCGCAGCGAGGGCGGTATTTCCCGTTCCTTTGTATCCGATCTGCCGCCCGATTTACAGAAACGATTACAGAATTATCCCCGAAAGGTCGGTGTTATCCGTGCGAATGATGACGGTTGATACAAGAACATTTGCGGTGTATCGCAAGGTATCAAAGAAAAGCGACTATGTGGGAACGGTATCGGAGCTTAAACAGGTAGCGACAATATCCGCTGTTATAAAGCCGGTAACCGACAGCGTTTCTGTCGAACTGTACGGCGAGAGAATACACGGTATGCTGACGATAGCAACAACGGATAAAGACATGCTTAAAGTCGGAGATATAGTAAGGTGTGACGGATCGGATTATAAGATACTCTCCGTTTCACATTATACTATGCACGACAGCGCAACGGCAGAAAGGACATAAGCATATGGAAATGTCAATCGAAGGACTTGAAAGTTTAATGGCAAAACTCAGACGGCTCGGCGGAAGCGTAGATGCGGCAATAGACAAGGGCATAGGTAAGGGCGTTCAGAAGATAAAGCGTGACGCAAAGGTAAACTGCCCGTATGATACAGGCAGACTGAAAGGCAGTATCTCTACAGAACATCTCGAACCTAAGGTCTGGGCGGTCGGCACAAACGTTGAATATGCCATGTTTGTAGAGTTCGGCACAGGTCAGCTCGGCGCACCCGGTATTCCACATACAATGCAGTCGTGGAGATACAAGGACGCAAAGGGCAACTGGCACACAACAAACGGCGCACCGCCGAAACCGTATCTTTATCCTGCACTGCTTGGTAACAGGGAGTATGTTTTCAAGTCCTGCAAGGTTGAGCTTGCAAGGGCGATAAGGAGCGCAATGGCATGATAGATATTATACCCACAATTGCTGATATGCTTGCCGACATAGGCACGGTGGAATTGCAGTTTCCCAACACCACAGCTGATTTTCCCGTCATAACGTTAAGTGAGATAGCAAATCAGAGCGACACCGTACTTCACGGTGTGGAGCGGCTGTCGGTCATCGCGGTACAGATCGATATATGGGATAAGGCAGACACGCCTGCTGTCGTAGCTGATATGTCGGCACAGATAAGCGCTGTAATGGTATCGAAAGGCTTTCGCCGTATATTCGGACAGATGATGCCGGACGGCGAATTACAACGTAAATGTATGCGGTTTTCCGCAAAAATAGATGAACTGAATCACAGGGTTTATAGCCCTTAAGCAGAAAGGAAAATTATTATGGAACTTTTATCAAAAGGCACAAAATTACAGTATGCCGACACAAAGACAGGCACATTTAAGACGCTTTACGGCTTGCAGTCAACTCCCGATATGGGCGGCGACCCTGAAAAGGTCGATGTGACGAACCTGGCAGACGGCTCAAAGCGCTACATACCCGGTGTCAAGGACTACGGCGATCTGGACTTCACGTTCTTTTATAACGATGAAGATGAAAATCCTGCCGTGTCGGAAGCGGACGTAGCGGCGGCGTATTCCACGCTGAGAGCGTTACAGACATCGAACGCAACCGTGTGGTTCAAGCTGATTTATCCGGATAATACGGGCTATCAGTGGAGCTCAAAGGTATCGGTAAAGCGTTCTGCGGCAGAGGTCAATGCGGCGCTGAAATTCACGCTTAGAAGCACACCTCTTACAGAGCTTGAGGACGTAACTGCGGCATAACTTGACATTTATAACCCTTCGTGGTATTATAGATACAAATATAGTATCACGGAGGGAATATAATGACTAAGCAATTAGAAAACTACCTTAACCACTACAACTATGTTGTAGGTGAACCTTGCGGCGAAAACGTACAGGCGGCTTGTGCCGAAATAAAAGCAAGCGGCGGAGAATTGCCCGATAACGTATATTTCTGCGGCAAGGAGAACAAGTACTACGAGATTAAATCGAACGATGAAATCACGCAGTTATTACTTATCGAGAATGCAAGAACAAATGACAAGCTCGAACAGCTTGTAAGTGAGCTTGAGGGTGAACACGCACAGCAGGCAAGAATGAGAAAAGATGTGAAGTCAATCAAGAGTGTTGCGCTTTTCTTCCTGATTATCTCGATAATCGGTTTTGCTGTAATGTTCCTTAACATAGCGAGTATCGCACGAATACTGCATTGATGAGTAAGCGGTGAGGTATAAGATTAAGCACATCTGAGAGGGTGTGCTTTTCTTATGCAAAAATTTTTTTTAAAAACCTCTTGACTTTTTGTCACACACAAAGTATAATATAGGTGTGACAAAAAGTGAGGTGAAGATATGTCGCCAAGAACAGGTAGACCAAAAGCGGATAACCCAAAGGGAATACGATATAGTGTAAGACTTGACATTGAAACCGAAAAAAAATTACAGCAATATTGTATTGAACACGGAATAACCAAAGGAGAGGCTATTCGCAGAGGCATACACCTTTTATTAGAAAAAAAATAGAACGTTGCCCCTCACCAAAGTCGCAAACGTTCTATCCACAAGACAGATTGCTCTATCTGAAATCTATTATACTCGGATAGAGCCTTCCTGTCAAGTTAGAAAGGAAGTTTATTATGGAAAACATTATCGCAAAGACAAATGAACAGTTCGGAACAATAAGACAGATAAGTGGTACACCTACTCTTTGGTGTGGTTCCGATGTGGCTAAGGCGTTAGGTTATGCAAGACCGAACGATGCTATATCAGCTCATTGCAGGTGTACGGTAAAACGCCGTATACCTCACCCACAGTCCCCAAGTAAGCAGTTAGAGGTCAGTTTCATTCCCGAAGCTGATGTTTACCGTCTTATCTGCCACAGCAAGCTGCCGTCTGCTATGGCATTTGAAAAGTGGGTATTTGAGGACGTTGTACCGAAAGCTGTACACGGAAATGTTAAACAGCCCGACACAGAGCAGTTGACGCTTGAAACAGCAGAGTATCACTATTACGACAAAACGTACAGGGGAGAGCCGGTGCTGACATCTGCGGATATGTGTTATTTTACGCATAAAGAACGTTATGTGATAAACAGTTGCATACATCAGACGATAAAAGACAAGGACTATTTCCTTTTGAAAGACGATGAACTCAGAGCATTTAAAACAGAGAATCCGAGCGTTCCCAAAATGTCGGCGCAGCTTTTTATTGTTACTAAAAGCGGTTTTACTAAGATAATAAAAATGCTTGGTGAGCATATAGCGTTGCCCGGTTGTTTTGAGATAGTGCCGCTAAAGCCGAAAAATCCGTTCCCGGAGTATCGTGAGAAAAAAGCACTTACCACTTGTGATATTGATGAACTGTTCGATAAGTACAGCATCAATATGACAGGCGATGATGTTATTCCACGCAAAACTATGATTGAACTTTTTGGGAAAAACATAATCAGTGCGGTTGATGCACACAAAGAGAATAACTCGTGCAAATTTGTTTATTTTGACAGCATAGAGAGCAAATCTTATGATTTTTGCTGGAACTTGATGGGCTACACTCGTAAAGGAGTTACCCTTGCGGCTACTATACATAATGCGTTGACATTAGGCAAATGTTGGGCAAGTGCAAAATCGTCCGAAGGCGATGATAAAGTAGAATGCTTATAAACGTGCAGTAAATTGCACAAAACTTAATAATTTTACCGCCCCGAAAGGAGCGGTATTTTTATACATTACTACAATTTCCATTAAGGAGGATATTAAAATGGAAGAAAACAGATTACCCTATGAAACACTGAAAATCGGTGACACTGAGTACAAGCTCAAAATCTCGGCTTCATCGGCGATCGAGATCGAGAAGAAAACAGGCAAGTCGCTTGTTGCGGGTATGGCGGATTTTGACAAGCTCGAAACAGTAACGCTGTATCTGTGGGGCGCATTAAATCGCTTTCAGGCGAATATCGACATCAGAAAGGCGCAGGAGATCTATGACGATTACATAGACGCAGGCGGCGACATTTCGGATATGGCGGAAATACTCTTCAAGACGCTTACGGTGTCGGGTTTTTTCAAGCGTCAGCAGGCAGAAAAACTGCTGGCGCTCGCAGAAAAGGCAGAGAGTGGAGCAGTGCAGGAGAGCTGATAGCAAATCTCTACCGCCCGGCACTGACGGCAGGAATAACACATAAAGATTTCTGGGACTTATCGGTACGGGAAATAACACAGGCGATACAGGCAAAAAATGAATATGACAAGGCACACACCGAGCTTAACGAACGCTTGATGTGTGCCTTTGCTTATAGCATCGGTCAGCTTGTTTTCATAGGTGTCAACGCACCAAGGCAATATCCGCACAGCATTGAAAAGGCATTTCCTAAGCTGTACGGACGTGATAAGTCAGAGGGAATACCCGTGTCGGACTGGGAGTTATCAAAGCAGAATATGGCTGAATATGCGGCGGCTACGAAAGGCAGGTACAGTAAGTGACAGTAGAAGAACTGAACGTTATAGTCAGTGCAAACAAGGATGATTTTGACCGTAAGATACGAATGGTGAATGAAAACCTTGTTAATGTAAAAAAGCAGGCGGAAGACACCTCTGCCGGAACGCTGAGTGCTTTTAAGACACTTGCTTCGGGATTATCTGCGCTTGGCTTCGGTGCAATGATAAAGAATGCTATCAGCCTTGCAGGTGACCTCCAGCAGAACATAGGCGGTTCGGAGTCGGTGTTCAAAAATTATGCCGGCACGATTCAGAAAACCGCAGAAACTGCCGCTTCTTCGCTTGGACTTTCACAGAGCAAGTATCTTGCGACCGCCACAAAAATGGGTTCGCTCTTTCAGGGGTCGGGCTTTTCTGTGGCACAGTCTGCCGACATGGTAACGCAGTCTATGCAACGAGCATCTGATGTAGCAAGTATTATGGGTATATCAGTTGACAGCGCTATGGAAGCGGTTGCAGGTATGGCAAAGGGCAACTTTACAATGATGGATAATCTCGGTGTTGCCATAAACGACACGAACCTGCAGATATACGCACAGGAAAAAGGTCTTGGCAAGCTGGAAACCACACAGCAGAAGGTCAATGCCGCTATGCAGATGTTCCTTGATAAGTCGGAATATGCGGCAGGCAACTACGCAAAGGAAAACGATACCTATTCGGGTGCGCTTACGACATTCAAGGCAGAACTTGAGGATTTTGCCGCAGAAGCCGGCACAGCGCTCCTGCCGCTTGTTCAGAGCGTCCTCCCTGTGCTGTCAAGCTCTCTTAGTGCATTAAAGCCTGTTATAATGACGGTAGCAGAAGCTGTCGGAGGGCTTGGTGGTATTGTAGCGGATATACAGGCAAAGGTCGAAGCGGCAACACCTGCACAGCAGACAATGCTAAAAATCGCTATCGGTATGGCTGTGGCAATACCGGCTGTAACAGCGGCAACAAGGCTTATGAGAGCCGCTAAACTTGCATATACCGGCGTGCTGAACATACTTATACCAAAGCAGTGGACGTATGCAAGCGCATTAAAAGCGACTATGGGCTGGATAGGAATAATAGTCGGTGCGCTGGCGCTGCTTGGCATAGCCTCAAATAAAGGCACAGAGGGCATAGATGACAGTTCCGAAAAGCTGAATAAAGAGAATGAGGCGGCGTGCAAAGCAGCCGAAGGCGTTGACGATGTTGCAGAAAGCACAGATAATCTGACAGACAGCGTAAAACGCAGTCTTGCGGGCTTTGACGAGCTTAATAGACTGTCGGGCAATTCAGGTACGCTTGCTTCAAGCGTGGTGTCAAGCACCGATGTGGATAATGCGGAGGGCCTTGCTGATGCGCTGAGTGATGTGCAGGAGAAGACGAAAAACATAGATTTAGGTTCGTTATCATTTGATATTGATTTTTCTAATATTTGGAGC
>OIZW01000589.1_pt1 | contig 31012 bp, 33 predicted proteins | sample 1588581 | NCBI WGS metagenome assembly OIZW01 (sample SAMN03283266) | human gut metagenome | biome: human-associated habitat; material: feces | host: Homo sapiens | place: USA | collected 2013 | reverse complement strand
ATTCTTGTTACCATAGCATTAATAGTGCTAGGTAGCCATAGAAAATAGATAAAAATCGGGGCACCTCAGGGGGGAGCTCCGATTTGCACAAAACAATGAAGAGAACACCTTACGAAAATAGGTGTTAGCCATTTTTATTATGACTAATTTCTCTCTCTCTGTATATATTATATGCTAATTTTAATAAAAAAGCAATAACTTTTATAGTGAACAAATAAATATTCATAATGGAGACTATAGGCTCCATTATGCTACTTAACACTTTAGACTTAAGTAGATATAACATAAAATATTAAAATATCCTAGATTTTCTTTTAAATATTTGGTAAAATATAAAAGTAGGATGTGAAGTATATGTACTTAAAAGAAATAAAAGCTTATGGATTCAAATCTTTTGCAGATAAAATAAATATAGAATTTGGAAAAAACATAAATGGAATAGTAGGACCTAATGGATCTGGTAAATCAAATATAGTAGATGCTGTTAGATGGGTGCTTGGAGAACAATCTATGAAGAGTTTAAGAGGAGATTCTTCTTTAGATGTAATATTCTCTGGTAGTGATAGTAGAAAACCACTTAATAGTGCTTCTGTTACTTTAGTATTTGATAATGAAGATAGAATTCTTCCTATTGACTTTAGTGAAGTGTCTATTAAGAGAATGGCTTTTAGAACAGGAGAAAACGAATACTATATAAATAATGAGAAAGTAAGATTAAAAGATATTACTGAACTTTTAACTGATAGCGGTACCGCTAAAGAGAGCTTTAATATTATAAGCCAGGGTAAGATAGATGAAATATTATCTAATAAACCAGAAGATAGAAGAATAATATTCGAGGAGGCAGCGGGTGTATTAAAATATAAAAGAAGAAAAGAAGAAGCCTTAAGAAAACTAGATAAAACTAATCAAAACTTAAATAGAGTTAATGATATTATTAATGAACTAGATAGTAACTTAGCTCCTTTACTTGAAGCCTCTAATAAGGCTAAGAAATATACTGAAATTAAAGATAGACTATCTAATATAGAAGTATCTTCAATTGCTTATGAAATTAATAATTTAAATACAGAATATCAAAATGGTAAGAAGAGAGTAGAAGAGTTAGAAAATGAAATAGCTAGTATATCTAGTAATTCTTCTTCTTATGATGTCGATGTTTTAAAGTATAAAGATAAATTAAGAGAAATAAGAGAGAATATTAGTATAAAACAGTCTAAGATAATAGAACTTACTAAAAGAGAAGAACAAATAGCTAGTGATATTAAATTACTTGAAGAGAGAAATAAATATAAGAGTGATGAATCTAGAATATCTAATAATATTATTAAATTAAAGGAAGAACTTGTTAATATTAATTCCTATATTAATGATAAGAAGAATAATATTGATATTTTAAATAAGAAGATAGAGGTTATTAATGATAATATTAAGACTTCTACTGATAACTATAATGAAAATAGTACTAAGAAGAATAATCTTAATAATATTTTGCTTAAGAATAATAGAGAGATTGATAGTATTAAATATAGAATAGAATATTTAGAAAATACTCTTACCAGTGGTACATTACTTCCTAAGAGTATTAAGAGTATCCTAGATAATCCCAAGTTTAATGGTGTACATAACGTTATATCTGAACTTATTAATGTAGAAAGTAGATATGGTACTGCAATTAGTACTGCTCTTGGAGGAGCATCTTCTTACTTAGTCGTAGATACTCCTAGTACTGCTAAAGAACTAATTGGTTACTTAAAAGATAATAACTTAGGTAGAGCTACTTTTTATCCATTATCAGTAATTAATGGTAGGTATATAGATAATGAAGTATTATCTAGTTTAGAATATATACCAGGATATATTGGTACGGGAAGTAGTCTTGTTACTTTTGATAATAAATATAAGAATATTATTGATAATGTTCTTGGTAATATTATTATCGTAGATAATATAGATACCGCTAATAAAGTTAGCACTAATATTAATAAGAGATATAAGATAGTTACCTTAGATGGACAAGTAGTTAATGTAGGAGGATCTTTAACTGGTGGATCACAAATTAAGAGTAATAATACAATATCTATTAAATATGAGATAGAAGAATTAAGAAGAAAGAGTTCTTTCTTTGAGGAAAAGAATAAGAATATACTTAAAGATATTGCTAATATTGATAAAGATATTATGGAATATACTAGTAGAATTCATTCTTTAAGTAGTGAGAAGGTAGAGTATGAGAGTACTATTGCTAGTATTAAGAATGATTATGATATTAGATTAAGAGATAAAGAAAGTAAAGAAAAAGAACTTAAAGATTTATCTAATATTAGTAATAATACTAGTGAAGAAGATAATCTTATTAAGTCTTTATCGGAAGTTAGAGAAAGTATTTCTAACATTAATAAAGAGATTAGTATATTAAAAGTAGATGAAGATAAGACTAATAATTTAATTAATGAGATAGAAGAGACTTCTAGAATGAATAATAGTCATATTAGTAAGAAAGAAAAAGAACTTAATAGTCTTAATATTATGATTAATAGAACTGATGTTAAGTTAGATAATTTACTTAATACTTTGACTAATGATTATAATATGACTTATGAGTTTGCTATTAATAATTATAAACTTGATATGGAACTTGAGACCGCTAAAAGAGAAGTTGTTAAACTTAAAGATAATCTTAGTTTACTTGGTAATGTTAACTTAGATGCTCCTCTTGAATATGAAAGACAGAAAGAAAGATATGACTTCTTAAATGGTCAAAAGAATGACTTAGTTAATGCTGAGAATACTTTATATGATATTATTAAAGAGATGGATGCTATTATGAAAGAAAAATTCCTAGATACTTTTAATAGAGTAAAAGAGGAATTTAAGGTTGTATATAGAGAATTATTTAAGGGTGGTAAGGCTGAACTATCACTTACTGATCCGGATAATTTATTGGAAACTGGTATTGAGATTAAAGCAGAACCTCCTGGTAAGAAACTTCAGAGTATTAGTTTATTATCTGGCGGTGAGAAGACATTTACTGCTATTTCATTATTATTTGCTATACTTAATATTAGGCCAGTACCTTTCTGTTTATTTGATGAGGTAGAGGCTGCACTTGATGATGCTAATGTTGAAGCTTTTGGTAAATACTTAGATAAATATAGGAATAAGACTCAGTTTATTATTATTACTCATAAGAAGAAAACTATGGAATATGCTGATATTTTATATGGTATTACTATGGAAGAATCTGGTGTTAGTAAGATAGTATCTGTTAAATTAGAAGATGTTAAGAAAGATTAGATTCTTTCTTTTTCTTTCTTTATGTTCACTTTAAGTCTTAAGTAAACTTAAGTCTTCCAGTGTTAGATTAAGCCTAATTCTTAGTCTTAATCTAATATATCAACCATATCTATTATATATAAGCAGTAACTATATATTTTATTTTTATATAGTTATTTATATAGTTTTTAATCTTTCTAATAAATCTTTTATTATTTTAGTATCATCTATTTTAGTCATTGCAAAACATTTCTTACCTAAATCTTTAAAGGATGCTCCAGAGTGATATAATATTTTATTATCTATAATTATAAATCTGTCATGAAATATATCGGTAGTAAATATATTAATATTACTATATTGTTTTTCATATTTTTCTCTTGCTGTATTATCTATATTTTCTGTATATACTTTAATGTTAACTTTAATATTCTTAATAATATCAAATAGTTTTTTACCAGCATAATTATCTATTATAATTATTTCTTTCCTTGCTTTAGATAATATATCTATAAGTAATGAATATGCATCATATATTTGTCCTTCATAAAAGATATGATTATTAGATTCTTTTGTATTTAACTTATCAAAAGATTCTTGTAATAATTTTATATCTTCTGTATTTTTTATAGTTAGTTCATTAAAATATTTTTGTTCTATTATTGAAGTATTTATTATCTTTTTCATTACTACAAAAGCCCTCATAATATTTATACTTACTATACTAGCATTCTCAGTTTTAAGTACTGTTGCTAACATTGCAACCCCCTGTTCAGTAAATACATATGGTAGTTTTCTAACTCCACCATACATATTCCAACTTGAAGTTTCAATTTGAAACTTCAGGTTATCATATTCATTCTTATTTATTTGAAAATAAAAATCTTGTGGGAATCTTTCTATATTTCTTTTAACTGCTAAATTAAGTGATTTTGTTCCGTTTTTACAACCATATAATCTTGCTAAATCAGAGTCTAACATAACCTGCTTGCCTCTAATTTCATATATCATATTTTCTATCTTTATATTATCACTTACAACTATCTTATTCATTACATCATCCTTTCTGTATTTTCTAATAAAAGATATATCTCTTTTATTATTGTCTTATCGTTTATGATAATATAAACACTTGATGATGTCAATATAAAAATACTATTTGTTAATTAATTTCTTTACATAAATATTTCTTAAGCCTCTTTTAAATTCTTTGGTACTTGTTTGTTTGAAATTATCTTTAATAAAATTATTAATAGAATATGTGTTATCTGGGTGGATAGTGGCTACTACAAAATTATAATTTTTATCTATAGAATATTTATCTAATTCATTAAGCATTTGATATTGTAATTTATTACCTACATACTTAGGATTAACAAACATAGGTCCATAATCTATAACTTTTTTATAATCTAAATCTAATTCAAACTTTATCATATCTTTTTCACTAGAAGGAATAGTCATCATTGAACATACAAAGTTATTATCTAAATAATATATCCATATCTTAGTACCGCTGTTAAGTAACTTTTCTAAATCTTCTTTGGTAAAGTCTCCTAGCCATTCTGGATGCTCCATATAACTTTTTACATATTCACGATACTCTATATATTTATCTAAATCTATATTATTGTCTATACATTTTAAACTATTTAAATTCATATTTATCACCAACTTTTTATTTTATTTTCTTAATATCTATTATACCTCTTGGATGATATCCTTGTTTTTCGTAAAAGTTAATTCCTATTTTATTGTAAGCAAAGACATCTATTGTAATATATTCACATCCTATACTTTTAAAGTATTCTTCCATTTTATTCATTAATAGACTACCTATCCCTTTACTTCTTGTTTTCTTAGATACTATTAGTTCAGTTACTTCGCCACATCTTGGACATTTATAGTCTAAATAATCATATTCATCATAACTTCTTAAACATCCCATTATTAGACCTACGACTACATTATTATCTATGGCTAGATAACATTTGCCATTATTTTCTTTTACTTCTTCTAGATCTAGAATAGCCATCTTGTCTCGATATTCTGGATGTAACTGATCAAGATTATCTTCATCTATACTAAGAATATATTCTTCTAGTTCTACTAGTAAATCTTTTACTTCTTCTAAATATTTGTCTTCGTATTCTATTATTTTCATTATATCTCCTTTTTCACTTCAGCCTGTAGTCTTCCGTGGTATGATAGAGCCTATTCTAGTCTCTATCATAAAATCTTATTTATTATTTTTATACTTATCTTTTTATCATTAACATAATAATGAGTATCATTATCATTAATATTCTTTAAATATATACTTCTTCCTATCGGACTATTTAAAGATACCTCTTTAATTTTAGCATTATTATCTATCATATATTTACCAGTTAATTTAATAGTATATTCTTCGATATCATCTATATCATATATAACTTTTATTTTAAGAATATCTCCTATATCTATTATATCATCAGAAGTACTTTTTTTATCTACTATTTTTAAATATTTTTCATCCTCTAACATTTTATTTATTCTTGAAGCAATCTTTCTGCTTTCTCTCATTGTATCTTCAAAGGCAAAATTATCATGCCAACCATCACCCACTGCATCAGCATAGGATTCACTTCCTATGTTGGCAATAGATAAACTTAAATCTTTCAATCTATTTAATTCTTCATAATACTGATTAAATCCATCAGTATCTACTAATACATCTTTCATAAATACCTCCTATGAACCCGTACTACTATAATGTTTTAAACCTATTTTAAAAGATAGAAAACATGGTATTAAATATACTACTATTAATAATGGCGATAATAAATATAATGTATTATTAGATTTTCCTAATAGATAAAGTAAAGGATAATAATTAACTGAAGCATATGGAATAATAAAAGTAAATATAAATATAAACCCTTTTCTAAATATTCCTATTGGATACTGAGCCATTTGTTTACCACCATCAGTTAATAAGTTTCTTACTTCTAATCCATGAATAGTAATAAAACAGTATGAAGCCATTAATAAGAATATTCCAAAGAATAATATTATTGAAGATAGAAACATTGCTATTATTAATAATATATTTATAATATTCCATTCTATATTTAAATGGCTTATAGCAATAAAGAATATTATTAACGATTGAATAATTCTAGCTACTTTTACAAAATCCATTTCACTACATATTACTTGATATAATACCCTTCTAGGTCTTACTAGTAGTCTATCTAAAGAGCCATCAATAATAAATTTATCAAACTTATCTACTCCTCTAAAGAATGTTTCATTAAAAGCAAAGCCAAAATGAATAATAGAAAAGCATAATAGTACTTCATATAAAGTAAATCCTTTAATATTATCAAATCTTTGAAATAAAGCTACTGTCATAAAATAATAAGTAAAAAATACTCCTATCTGACTAATAAAAGTCAAGATAAATGATAGACGATATTCTAACTGTGATTTTAATTTAAGTTTCATTGATTCTATATATAACTTAACCACCTTGTATCACAGCCTTTCTAAGTGATACCCTTGATATTAAGTATCCTAATAATATTGTAATAATTATCCAAATAATAGAACCAATAATAAGAATATATCCTTCTTCTAATGGTATGCTATTAGAATATATTCTAAAAGGAAAGTCACCAATAAATCTAAAAGGAAGAAATTCCGCTATATGTTTTAACCATGTTGGAAAGAATGGTATTGGAATCGTTCCACCCATAAATATTTCTGCTATTACACTATAAGTTATCATTGTTCCTTTTTCATCTAAAGTAAACATTGTTAAAATATGCATAAGTAGATTTAAGGCAGTAACTAAGAATAAACCTAGTATTAGTGCTACTATAAACATTATGAAATTATTTATAGAATAAGGGCCTGATAAATGAAATGGATATGGTAATAATATAGCAAGAATTATTAATGGAACAAATCTAAGTAAGACTGCTACTAACCTTTTAGCTAACATCTTAATATACCATTTAAAATAGAAGTCTTGAGGTCTTATTAATTCATAGGCTAAATTACCATTCTTAATCATACTAAGTAATTCACTTTCTCTATCAAAAGGATATACCAAAGCAAAGAATGCTTGATGAAGCCATAGATAATTAACAAGTTCTTGCCAGTTCATTGGTACATTACCACCACTTTCGTAGAAGGCTAAATATACCATAATAAATATTAAAGCAAAAAATACTTGTGTGCATATACCCGCTATTGCTTCCATTCGATATTGAAGATTAGTTATAAATCTTAATCTAAAATAACTTAAATATGATTTCATAATTCATAGTCCTCATATAATTTAAGTATTACATCATCAATACTTTCGTTATCTATTTCAATATCTTCAATATTATATTTAGTAGTAAGTTTACTTAAGAAATTAGATATACTTATTATGTTAGAATCTATTATAAAATTATAATAATCTTCTTTTTTACACTTCTTTATAATTCCTTTTACTTTGATATTATCTATTTTATCTTTAGTAAATATCTTAATATTTTTATAACTACCATATTTAACTTTTAATGTTTTAATATTTCCATCATATAGTATCTCTCCATTACCAATTAAGATAATTCTCTTAGCCAATGCTTCAATATCATTCATATCATGAGTAGTAAGAATTACTGTTACTTTGTTTTCTTTATTTATCTTTTTAATAAAGTCTCTTACTATCTTCTTAGATATAGCATCTAATCCTATTGTAGGTTCATCTAAGAATAATATTTCTGGCTTATGTAGTAGAGATGATGCTATTTCACATCTCATTCTCTCTCCTAAAGAAAGCGTTCTAACCGGTTTTTTTATTATTTCTTCAATACCTAAAAGTTCTACTAGATATTTCTTTGTCTTTTGATATTTGTTATTATCTATTTTATAGATATCTCTTAACAAGTCAAAAGTGTCTTCTGCCGGGATATCAAAAGCAAGCTGACTTCTTTGACCAAAGACTACTCCTATCTTAGACACATATTTTTTTCGATCTTTAATAGGATCTAAATTGTTTATTTTAATGCTTCCACTAGTAGGAAGAAGTATTCCTGAAAGCATCTTAATCGTGGTACTCTTTCCAGCACCATTTGGACCAATATAACCTACTATCTCTCCTTTCTTTATTTCAAAAGATACATTTTTTACTGCATTTACATATTTGTATTCTCTTTTGAAAAATGATTTTAAAGCAGCCTTTAATCCACTATTTCTTTTGGCTACTTTAAAAGTTTTTGTTATGTTATCAACTTTGATGAATGACATTTTAATATCACATCCTTTCTGACAACGCAAAAAAGCCACATATTTTAAATATGTAGTTTCATCATGCAATTAAATATATGGTTTTTTCTTCGCAAATGTCATAATAAATATATTATATTAAAATTCTTTTGTCAATAGTTTTATTTATTTTTATATAAAAACCTCAGTATTTTGTACTATTAAATAATGTGCATAACGAGATAATTTATAATCTATTATAGTTTTTTTAGATTCTTTTGATAATTCTATCTTTTTTCCCAAACAGGAAAAAAGATCTTCTTGTGCACAATTGTTTTTCTAACATGCTATTCTTGCATTACTAATTACACTATTAAACTTATTCTATCTTTTTATATTTTAGTACCTTTTGTAATTTTCTAGTAAAATTTATTTGAAACCTCTCCCCTTATAGTCTTCTACAAATTATTAATTATTTCCAGAGTAAACTCTGCTACTTCAGTACTACTTTTCTTTAAAAATTTATCATAAGTAATTAAATTATCTTTACCTATTACATCAGATATAGATCTAATTACTAAAAATGGTATTTCACTTAAATAAGAGGTCATTCCTATACTAGCACCTTCCATTTCTACTGCTATCGCATTAAATTCTTCATTTATTTTTTTAGATAATCCTATATTTGTACAAAACATATCACCAGTAGCAATAGTACCATCATAAACATTATTCTTTTTTATATTAAAGGCTAACTCTCTAAGATATTTATCACATTCTACATATACACCAACTTTAGGTATATAGCCTTTAGGATGATCAAATGCTGTTATATCAAAATCATATTGTACTAATTTATCGCTAACTACTATATCACAAACATTTAGTTTATTATCTATACCTCCTGCTACTCCAACATTAAGTATATAGTTAGGACTATAGTTATCAATTAACACTTGTGTACTTCTTGAAGCATTAACTTTACCTACTCCTGATTCTACTAAAATACATTCTTTATCATTAATAGTGCACTCATAAAAATCTAAATCATATATTTTATTTATCTTATTTAATTTAACTAGTTTTAACATTTCTTCTAATTCTTCATACATAGCAAATATAATTCCTATTTTATTCATATATACCTCTTTTCTTTACTTTTGTGTAATCATTTTCTTATTATCATATTCATAATCTAATCTATTACTTGAAGTAATAATACTTTCTCCTAAATTACTTTCCAGTTCATTTCTGGCAACCTTGGCAACATTACCACCTACTTTGGCTACTTTAATATTACCATCAAGTCCTATTGGTTTATGTTTTTCCGCTAACCTTTTTGTAGCTTCTTCAGATAAATCAGTAAGAATTAGTTCTATACTATCCATATTATCTCTTAAGTTTTCTTTTCTAAGTCCTTTATACTCTTTATATTCCTTACTAGTCATACCAGACCAAGTTTTATATATTTCATTAGTTAAAATAGCATACTCTTTGGCATCTTCTATACCATTTTCTTTCCAAACATCAGTTAATTGTTTTCTGTTTTGAATAGATTTCATTCTCTTTGCTATCCAGTTTTCATCATAACCTTTTGCTCTATATAAATCTATAGATCTTTGCATAGCAATTGATGGATCAAATACCTCATCAATTCTCTCACTACCTAACTTGGCTAACCATTGTTTTATAGGCTCAGCATTCTTACTAGGAATAGATTCTATTATTCTAAACATTCCTTCTATATCCGTAACATCTGTTAAACGATATTTACCATCATTGGCCTTGAGTTTCAACTGTCCGATTTTTTCGGACACTTCACTCCCTTCAAAAATTAATTGCTTTTTTAAATCACTCCAGTATTTTCTAGGTCTGGTGCTTCCTGTTAATGCTGCGATAATATCAATAATGCTAATATAATACTTTTCACTTTCTTTGTCCCAAACTGTTCTGACTTTCTCATTATTAAATATTTTATTAATTAAATATAATTTATCTTTTTCCATATAACCATCCTCTTTTCTTACACTCTCAATATAGCATATATAAAAGATTCAAGTCAATGATTTTTAATACATTTTTTGGTAATATTTTTACCAAAAAGAAAAAGTACTCTATAAGTACTTATCTGCTAATTTAATTGTTTTCTAATTATATTAATTGCCATTACTAAAATAAATTTCTAATCGATTATACTTACCTGTATATTCTTCAATATAATTATTATTAGTATACTCTTTTACTATATTCTTCCAAAATGATTCTGCTATTATAGAATTGGGTACTGCTTTTATAGTCCAATTACCTCTATAAAGATTAAAAACTTTAGTTACTGCTTCTTTACCTATTTTATTTCTTTTATAATTATTTAAAACAAATATTTCGCTTATTTCATAGTTATTATTTTTATTATCATCTACAAGTATAAATCCTAATATATTATTATTATCTTTAATAAAATATGCATAATTATCACCAAAATATTTATCTATGTTATAGTCGTACTCACATGTTATGGAATTAAATGGTAATGGAAAGTATAAACTTAAGTCATGTAAATATAATTGTAATAATTTTTTTAATTTTTCTTTTTCTTCTAATGTAACTATTTCTAAATTGATATTCATATCATCTTCTCCAACAAGTATTTATTTGTCATATCTAATGCTTCTCTTCTTGGACTAAGCTTTAATTTTTCTTTAGTAGATATTTCTGCAAGTGTTCTACCATTTGAAAGTTCGAATATTTCATCAAAACCAAAACCATTTGTACCTCTTGTTTCGTTACTCACAATTCCTGATAAGACATACTCAAATGTTTCTTCAATATTTTTACTTTTTAAGGCAATTACTGTTGTATAGCTACATGTTCTTTTGTCTTTAGGCGTTTTACCAACTTTTTTTAGTAATTCTAAATTTTTAGTATGATCATCAGCATCTAACCATCTTGCAGTATGTACACCAGGAAAACCATCTAATATATCTATTGATATTCCTGAATCATCAGCAATACATATATATTCTTCACCTACTTGCTCATATAAATCTCTTACTTTCTCTAATGCATTATCTTTATATGTATCTTTGTTTTCATTAACAATTATTTTCTTATTTAGTTTTTCTTCCATATCTTTTATGGATAATACTTCATAGTCCTTAAATATTTCTTTTATTTCTCTTATTTTACCTTTATTGCTACTTGCAACTACTATTGTTTCTTTTTTCATTTTATTTCCTCCAATTAATTATTAATTACCTATACTATAACCTATTTTTTTATTACTTGCAAGTAAAATATTAAAAAAAATAAGTACTATAAAAGTACTCATTTATTATTCTTCAGTCTTTTTTGAAGATTTAGCTTTTTTAGGAGCTTTCTTTTCTTCAGCTACTTTAGTTTCAGTTTTCTTTGTAGTCTTTTTAACTTCTGGTTTTACTTCTTTAACTTCTTCTTTAGAAGTGCTTACTCCTTTATAAAAACCACATTTTGGACATGCTCTGTGAGGTCTAATTTTAGCACCACAGTTAGTACATTCTACTAATCCATTAGCGGTAACTTTATAATGAGTTCTTCTCATATCTCTTCTTGTCTTACTTACTTTTCTAAATGGAACTGCCATCTATCTCACTCCTTCCTTAATAAATCTTCGAGTTCACTGAGAGGATTGTTTTTACTATTTAAATCATTCTCACTAATTAATCTCCATCCATTACCTTCAAGTTTTATGTTTTTATTCTTATCGTTTACTACCTTTGAAGGAACCTCGATAAGAATATTTTGCCATAAAATGTCAGTAATATCAAGTGTTTTTTGTAAATTTATGCTTGTTTCCTCGATATTTTCTTCAATTTCACTAGTAAAATTATATTCATAGTCTTCTAAAGTTATATCATCTGCTAGTATCATAGTACCGCTTAGTACTCCTTCTAGTGAATATGTATCATCTACTAACTTCTTGATATTACCTTTAAAATGAATATTATTTAATCTTCTAATACCACTATTTTCTAAATATTCATTTGGAATTATAATATCACTATCTATATTTATAGTTTTATTGTTTACTACAAGATTAAATAAATCAATAGTCATAAATTTCACCTGCCTAATAATTATATAATATTTTTAAAGAAATATCAACCTTTTTTTGATATTTCTTTGTTTTACACTACTCCTCTTCAGTATTAGTCTCTTTTTTTACTAATACCTCTCTTGGTTTAGAACCATTTTGTGGTCCTATTATACCTCTTTCTTCAAGTAAGTCTACTATTCTAGCAGCCCTATTATAGCCAATACGATACTTTCTTTGAATTAGAGAGGCTGATATTTTACCAAACTCCATAGCGAAGTCTACAATATCGTTATATAGTGGATCATCATATTCTTCTTTTGATTCATAGCCATCATCATATTTACCAGCATCAGTTCCTTCGTCGCCTCTTTCTTCTGTTATAGAGTGATCATAGTTAGCCTTCTGCTGTGATATTGTAAAGTCTACTATTTTTTGTAATTCTTCATCACTTACATAAGCACCTTGTATTCTTATTGGAACATTTTCTCCCATTGGTTTAAATAACATATCACCTTTACCTAATAGTTTTTCTGCTCCAGTTTGATCTAGGATTGTTCTTGAATCTATTGATGATGATACGGCAAATGATATACGAGATGGTATATTGGCTTTTACAACACCGGTTATTACATCAGTAGATGGTCTTTGTGTAGCCACAATTAAGTGAATACCTGCTGCTCTAGCCATTTGAGTGATTCTCATTATTGAGTCTTCAACATCTTTAGCAGCTACAAGCATTAAGTCTGCTAACTCATCTATTATAAATACAATATATGGCATCTTTACATAGTCTGTATTTGTTTCACACATTTTGTTATAAGAACTTATATTCTTACATTTAGTATCCTCAAATACTTGGTATCTTCTTTCCATCTCTACAACAATATTTTTTAAAGCAATAGAGGCTTTCTTAGGATCTGTTACTACCGGAGTAAGTAAGTGTGGTACACCATTATACATTGATAATTCTACTTTTTTAGGATCTACCATTACTAATTTTACTTCATCAGGTTTAGTTCTCATTAATATTGAAGCTATTATACAGTTAATACATACTGATTTACCACTACCAGTTGCACCTGCTATTAAAAGGTGTGGTGTAGCATTTATTTCAGCCCACTTTACTGTACCCATAATATCTTTACCTAGTCCTACAGCAAGTAATGATTTATCACTTGGTTCAGGTAATTTACTCAGTACTTCTCTAAATGATACAGCACTATTTACTTTATTTGGTAATTCTATACCAATAGTACTTTTACCAGGTATTGGAGCCTGTATTCTTACATCTTTAGCGGCTAAATTTAAAGCTATCTCTTTTTGTATTGATAATAGTTTATTAACTTTAGTACCTGCTTTTAACTCCAATTCATACTGAGTAACTGATGGTCCTATATGACATTCTTTTATCTTACCAGGTATTTCAAAATCAGCAAGTACTTTTTCTAAAGTAGTTATATTTTGTTTTACTGCTTCAATATTTTCTTTATCATTATTACCTTTAGATAATTTTAATAAGGTCAATGGTGGTAACTTGTAATTTACATTAATTACTGGTTTTTCTTCTTCAGTATCTTCTTTTACCATTACACTTGCACTAGCAGTCTTTATTGGTATATCTGGTTCTACTGGTAAATCTTTTTCTTCTTTATCTGGAGTTTTGTCTACAGTAGGAAGAATTATTCTACTATCAGTAGTATCAGCATTTTCTTTCTCTTTATGTTCCTTCTTTTTAATCTTTGGTACTTTTATTTTCTTAATTAAATCAATAAGGCTAGTATTAAATAATAATATTGTACCAATTACAATTAAAGTAATAATAACTATCTTAGTACCATCTTTAAATAAACTAAAGAAAGCATAAGTAAAGATTGCTCCTATCATACCTCCACCACTATTGGAAATAGCATAGCTTATAGTATCTACTATATTTGTATTTCCTGTGTTATCAAAGGCTTTTAATAGGTTATTAAATGTTTCTGTTATTATTTTTATTCCTTCTTGTGAATGTACTTCTATATATTTTAAGTGAAGTAATACTAAGAAAGATATTACTAGTATATAAAAACCTATCCATCTTAGACTAAGTAAGTTAGGCGTTTTCCTTTTTACTATTAGATATCCTCCTAATATTAATAATCCAAATAATAGGAATGGATATATATTACCTACTAGAAATACTGCGAATGATTTTATAAAATTACCCGCAGGTCCATAGGCTCCTATTCCTATAATTGCAGCTAGTATTAGTATTATACCTACCACTTCATTTGTATATTCAAATTTTTTCTTTTCACTATCTTTTTTAGTTTTTTTCTTTGCCACTTTATCAACCTTCTATCCATATTAATTATAACATTGCTAATATTAAAAGTAAAGTTTTTAATTGCTTTTTTATACTAATTAATAGGCTTTTAATAAGACTTGGGTTTGTTTATACTATGGTCAAATAAGTAAGAATAAATAGTTAGTTTATGCTTTAAATAAATTGTCGTAAGGAAGACCTAAGGCTTTCTTACGCCTTTAGAGACTACAGGCTCTAAAGAAAAAAAGAAAACTATTTATTATAGTCTTCTATTGTTTTAGTTACCATTTCTTTTAAGTATTTAGTAGAATAAGTACAACCACTGATAGTATCTAAATTATCAAGATTATTTTGATTATTCTTTATCTTATCCAAATAATTATTATCTTTTATCATACCAGTATATGTTTCATTACTCTTTAATAACTCTATATTAGAAATATTACCACTAGTAAATACTATCTTTAATTTTAAACTATTTTTACCAGCATAACCTCTTCCCATTACCTCATAAGTTGTTATATTACCACTTTTTGTTTTAGATAATATACTAAAACTATCATCCGGTTCTTTATTTAATACCTTAGTACTTATTATCACTCCTAGTACTAGGGCTATTATAGTACTTAGAAACATTAATAATATTTTAATTATTTTTTTATTATATAATTTTATACTTAAATAATTTATCAGTATTGTTATTAAGTTAACTATTAATATTGATATTAATACTCCCTCTGGTAATGGAGTTAAATATCTAATAAACATAGTTATGATACCTAGAAGTACACCACTTATTAACTGTCCTGTATTAGTAATTGGAGTGGTTACTGGATCGGTAGCCATAAAGACTGCTCCAAAAAGTAGGCCTCCAGATAATATGTTAAATAGAATAAACCATAGTCCAATATCTTTAGTTATACATATTACTGAACTTATTAATACTACCGTTAATACATAGGATACTGGTATGCGCCATTTAATCATTTTTTTATAGGTTAAATAGATAAAACTTACTATACATAGTAGTGATGATGTTTCTCCTATAGCGCCTGGTATGTTGCCAAAGAAGAAGTTTAATAGACTACCAAATGGTGCCACTAATTTATCATAAGTAAGAACATAACTACCTGCAGTCATATTTGATAGAGGTGTTGCGCTACTTATGGTATCTACTTCATAAGGATTTAGATATCCTCCTACTAGAGATGAAAATATTACCGTTATGAAGAGACTTCCCGCTAGAGCAGGATTTAATTTATTTTTACCAAAACCTCCTGTTAATACTTTTGATAAAGAGGCTATTATACTACCTAGTATTACTAAATATAATGGTGTATTTATTGATATTACTAGGCTTAAAAATGCTCCTGGTATAATAGCATAGTTTTCAGTAAATAATTCATAAATACTTTTTTTATTCTTTCTAATTAGATAGTATAGGTATTCAGTTAATAAACCAGTAATAGAAGCTACTACAGCAAATATTAATGGTTTAAATACTAGGTATAGACTACCATAGCCTTTTATTACCGAATATATACCATTTTTATATGTAGAGAATAATATAAAGAAAGATAATATTATTAAGATAGTATACATCATATCAGAAGTTTTATTTTTACTTTTTAGATAACTTCCATTTCTTACCTTAAACTCTCTCATTTATTATTCACCTTCTCTTTAGCGGCTTTTACAAATTCTCTTACTTCTATTTTTGAAGGACATATATAAGAACATAGTCCACATTCTATGCATTCATCCGCTTTTAGACATTCCAATTCTTTGATATTACTGATATTTTTCATAATAAAGGCTGGATATATTCCTACAGGACATACCTCAAGACATTTACCACATGATATACATGGTAATGATCTAGTAAAATTATCCTCTATTACAAGAATAGCATTTATATCTTTAGTAATTATTAAGTCATCAGTAGGAATACTCTTTCCCATCATTGGACCACCCGCAATAAAAAGTGGATTCTTTAGCTTTTTATAACCATCTAGTGAAGCTATTATTTCACTAGCTAGAGTACCTATTTTTACTTTAACATTAGTCTTTTTCTTTATACATGGACCAGTAATGGTAATTATTCTTTCTGTTAATGGTCTACTGTATTTTAGCATTTCATAGATTGCATAAATAGTACTAACATTACTAACTAGTATACCTTTTTCAATTGGGTATTTATCATACTCTATCCCGAGAGTATCTCTTACTACTAGCCTTTCCCAGCCATTTGGATATGCATCTTTTACTAGTTTTAAACTAATATTAGGATAAGAACCAATATGTTTAGTAAAAGCATTTATTACTTTGGTACTATCTTCTTTTACAACAATATAACTCTTCTTTAGATTCATTATAGTCATTATTTTATCTACAGCTTCAAGTATTTCTTCAGCACTATTTTTCATTAATGCTTTATCACAAGAAACAAAAGGTTCACATTCAACACCATTTACTAAAAGATATTTAGTGTTATCATTATCATACTTTAAGAAAGTAGGAAAATCACTTCCTCCTAGTCCAGTGATACCATTTTCTCTAAGAGCATTTATAAATTCTTCTCTAGTATATTCCTTTTTAGTTACTACCTTACTTTTTTCATACTTCTCCTTGAAGTCATTTTCTATTACAACACATTTAATCTTTTTACCATTATTAATAGTCTTAGTATCTCCCACTAATGCATAACCTGATACTGAACTATGTATAGGAAAATTTATCTTTTCATCTATAGCAATTACTTGTCCTTTATGAACATAATCTCCACCTTTTACTAGATGCTTATACTCTACTTCATTTTTATTCTCAAGAGGTATATAAACCAATTCAGGTTTTAAATAATTATCTATTTTATATAAAATATCACTATCAATATGTACTCTCATTTCTATTCTCCTCTAGTATATAATAGCATAAAATTTAAAAAAAAGATAGTATTTCTACTATCTTGATGATGTTTTTTTATTTTCCTCTATAGTATCTAGACTAGATAACTGTACTAAAGCATCATTATATATTCCTTTAGCTTCTTCATATGTTTTAGCAAGTTTCATTCTTATATAATATTTTGCTCCAAGATTATATTCGGCACTACCTGGTTTAAATTGTTCCTCTACTTTAGTCTTTATATTATTAAGCATATAATCTCTATCAATTAATATAGTATACACAGTTATAATTAGTTCTTTCATAGATACTATTTGTACTAGACTTTCACCATTAATGGTTTCATGATGATCTTTTTCATTATTACCATACATTATGTTATTTATAAACATTTGATAACTTTCATTTTTTCTTTGTATAAATTCAGAAAAAGCCTTTTCTAAGTCCATAGTTGTTTTAGCAGTTTCTATTTCCATATCTAAATTCTTAATATCTAAACTAATAAAATCAAATAGTTGTGATACCATTGCATGATTTATTTCTTTTTCATAAAATTCTTTCGCAGACTTTGATATATTAAATAATCCTTTCTTTTCTAAATCAATATCTTTAAACATTTTTCTTAGATATTCATACATTATAAGTATTTGATAATCATAACTATCTTGTTCTCTTTTAGTGGTATCTTCTTTTTTATTTTCAAAGTCCACATACATCATCTTTGACTTTAAACTATATGCTTTTTCTAACTGCTCATGTGTAAAATTAGCATCTAGGTTAAATGTTTTTAATGCATTTTCTAATTTCCCCATTTTATTACCTCCAAAAAGCTAAATATGAAATAAATATTAAATATATTATTGTTAATATTGTTCCATTTATTATATCTTTTGTTTTTGATTTATCTGGTACTCCGACCATCATAGCTACTAGTACGCCGCCTACTAAACCTCCTATATGAGCAGCCAAATCAATACCTTCTGCAAAGAAACCTATTATTAGATTTACAACAATTATTGGAATAATTGATCTTTTTATAGCCTCTCCTAGATATGTGCGATAGTGCATACCAAAATATAGAAGTGCTCCCAGTAAACCAAATATTGCTCCTGATGCTCCAGCAGATATAGTATTATGAGTAAATGCTAGTGACATTATACTACCAAATATACCACTTAGTATAAATATTATTATATATTTTATTTTACCAAATAAATTTTCTACTTCTCTACCTATAATATATAAAGAATACATATTACATAATAAATGCATTATTCCAACATGTAAGAATATACAAGTAAATAATCTATAGTATTCACCATTTTTTACTAACACATCTAAATTAGCACCATATTTTAATAGTGTTTGACTATTAGTACTACCTCCTGATAATTCCATTAGTATAAATAGTATTATACATATAGCCATAATTATATAAGTAACTATAGGTTGTTTATATGAAAATATCTTTTCAGCAATTTTATTTCTTTTTTCATTCTTTTTATTAATATTATCAGTTACTTTAATAAAGTATTCCAAGCCATCTTCTTTTCTATTTGTCTTTTCAACAATATCTGGAAAAGCACTTACTAATTTTGGATTATTTATATCTTTTTCTTTAGTTATTAATACATCATCATTATTAAGTATTTTTTCATCTTCAATATCCGTATAAATACTAAGTACTTTTACTTTAAATGATAATGTCTTTCTTTTCACTTGTTTTACTATTTTAGATAATTTAAACTTATCAAAATCCAATTGTTCTTTATTATGAATATGATGTGATACTATTCTAACTATTTTATAATTATTATCTAGATTTTCAAGCCAAATTTCATCATTAATACCATGTATAATCATTGGTTTATAGTTTTCTTCAGTAATAAAATAATTTATTAAATTCATTACTAGTAGATCATCACTCTTAATTATTATTTCATCCATAGTAAACCTCCATATATATATTATACTAGATTTTAAAAAATAAATAAAGTCTTTTCACATGATTAATGTTTTTAAATATAATATAGAGAAAGGAGACTATTTTATGTATAACAGAAGAATGTTAAGACCAATGCCAATGAATGGAGATAGATTTGGTGGGGGATTTTTTGGACCATTTATTCTAGGAGGTATAACCGGAGGACTTTTAGCTCCTGCCTTTTATCCTAGACCATATCCAGTACCATATAATCCTTATCCACCATACACACCATATCCAAATTATCCCGGATATTATTAAAACACCATATGGTGTTTTTATTGATTATTTATTTTTATTCTGCTATAATTAAGTTATGAAAAAATTTAATATGATTGATGAAAATTTTATTTGTGAAAATTGTGGTAAAGAAGTTATTAAACTTGGATATACTGCTAGAGATCACTGTCCATTCTGTTTGTATTCTAAACATCTAGATATTAATCCTGGTGATAGAGAAAATACCTGCAAAGGACTAATGAGACCAATTGGTATAGAGAAATTTAAAAGCAGCTATAAAATTATTTATAGCTGTGATAAATGCCATGAATTACATAAAAATATTATGGCAAATGATGATAACTTTGATTTAATTATTTCATTATCCAAAAACATTTAAAATAATTTTGGTAATAAATCTAATATAAATACAAATACAAATAAGATTACTATTATAAGAAGTGCTATTTTAAATTCTTTAGTAAGATTTAAATTAAACTTCTTTTTTTTAGGCTTATTATCAGTAGTAACATAAGTTTTCTTTACATTTGTATTATTAACACTTTGATTATTAGTTCCCACAATAACATTATTGTTAACATTAGGCATATTACTAGCATTATTTAAATTCATAGTATTATAATTATTAGTAACAGATATATTATCATGAGTATTTACATCAGTATTATTATTCTGAACTGTATTTACTGATTTAATATTCATATTCATTGCATCATTAATATGTACAGTAGGATTACTAATAGCGGTATTTAAATTACCAGTAGCCTTGTATGGTGTAACATTATCTATTTTTTTTTCATCATCATAATTCATTTAAATACCTCCTCAAGATAGAAAAGATTTAGATCAACTAAATCTTATATCTTATAAATTCCAGTTCCCATTATTTTGATTATTTTGTACTGTACCATTCATTACAAAGTTTGCCCCACCTTGTACTGAATTATTATTATATCCACCCATATTATTTACTTGTGGTTGCTGTGGTACTTGATTCATATTTGGCATAGGATTTGGTACGCCATTAGGAATATTATTTACCATGTTATTTGGCATATTATTCATTTGAGTCATTGGCTCCACTACTGGAGTGGCAGTAACATTAACATTTGGTATAGCACTAGGTGCTGTCATTTGTGGCATAGCATTTGGTATTGGTGTTGGAGTTACTCCTCCCATTTGAACTCCTACTGGATTTGATACCTCCGGAATAGGATTTTGCATTGGTTCAGGTGTAGGTACTGTCATTTGTGGTACTACATTTGACATAGAATTAGGTATGTTATTTGACATACTCGATACCTCTCTTGGTTCTGTAACAGGAGCTACATTATTATTTATTCCATTATTTAATATTGGTGTTGGCTCAACAGGTTTTGGTATCGATACTTCTCTTGGTTCAAACTTAGGTGTCTGCTCTGAAGCTGGAATAAAGAAAGAATCATTGTTACTCAAGTTAGAATTTACTTCAGGAATACTTTCCATCGCACTTGGAGCAGTTTCAACCCCATTACTCATATTGTTCATCATATTAACATTATGATCCATACCACCATTCATATTTTGAACCATATTATTTGGCATACTATTTATTTGATTATTCATCATCATGTTATTATTCATCATATTATCAGTATTAGGATTCATCATATTATTATTCATATCATTATATCCCATATTCATATTTTGATTCATTATATTATAATTCATATCCATACCTTGATTCATCATATTTAAATCATTAGCAGGCATACTACTACTATTTGCAGTTTCTCTTTCCTTTTTTTCTCTTAATTTCTTTTTCTTTTTAGTATCTGCGAGAAAACCAACTACTGTAATTAAAAGAATAACTAATACAATCAAAACCCACACATAATATTCTAATAAAAAATCTACTACTGTTTGCATATTTTTCCTCCCTATTTACTCTAATATAAGAATATCATAAATAACTTAAAAAATCAACAATTAATCACTATCTATAATATTTTTATCTATAAAACTTATACTCTTCGTAGATAAATCCAAAGATTCTTTATACTTTCCTCTTCTAAATAACTCTTCTGCTTTAGTAAGAGCAATATCTATTTCTTCATAACTACTACGATATCTATTCCCATAAACTATCATCTTTTCAGCCATATCAACAATCTTAATCATATCGTTTGTCTTATTATATATTTTAAATACTAAGTCTCTTGCAGTATCTACTCTTATATTTAGTATTTTTATAACGATTGGTTTCTTATCTAATTCTTTTACTATTTCTCTTATAGCATCTTGCGCTTCAGTAAGTTCAATGTAATAACTACTTGGAATTACTGGTATTTTATAATCTTTTAGACGATATTTTGACTTCTTTAATAAGTCTTCAATTGTATTTAACTGTTCTCTTGCTCTTGTTTCATCATCTTTCATGCTAGTAATTGATCTTAACTGATAATCCAAATCATCCTGTAATCTAGATAATTTTAGTGACAATCCATCTAATTCATCAACTAGTTTAGAGTAGGCAAATGTTTTCATTTTACCTTGATCCACTAGTATCTTATAATCTTTATTTATTTTTTCTAAACTCTTATTTAATAAACTAAATTTATTAATATCTTCATTTGATAAATTATAATTATATTTTATATCATCTATTTGAAGATATATATCTCTTACTACTTTATTAATATTGTCTATTCTATACCCGAGTTCTTTAATATTTTGTTTAAATAAGTCTTTACATTCTTTTTCTTTATCAAAATCATTATATAAACTATTAAAGTAATCTACAAAAGTTTTTAATTCTATTATTGAGTCATTCATCTCTAAGTTCTTTAAATTTTCAATAATTTTATTTATTTTATCTTTTATTTCTTTAATATTATATTCAACATTTAAATAATCTAGTGGATAACCATCTCTTCGCATTCTATTATAATATATTATAGTATCCTCTATTTTATTTGGCATAACAACAGTAGCCATTAAGACAATTGTAGGAACGTCTGCAAGTAATTTATCCATTCTTTTAATCTTATCATCTAAAAGAACTATTTTCTTTTCTACAGAAACATAATCATTATTATCCATAGCTCTTTCAAATTCCACAAATAGTTTATCTATTCTACTAAACTCTTCTTCCATTGAAGCTGTAATTACGCCAAATTCTTTTTTAGTTCTTTCAAATTTATTCTGCTGCTCACGATATACTATTTTCAATTTAGTAATAAGAGTTCTATTTCTCTCTTCAGATTTAGTTATTAACTGAACTTCTTCAAGTAACTTATCTGTCTTTTTCTTTAGTACACGTAGTTCCATTTCAATATTAGCCATTTTTCTTATAGCTTGCTTATATTCTTTTCTATCTATCAAAAAGTCAGCATCAGATATTGAATCAGTAATACTAGGTATTGCTTCATCCCTTATTAATTTAAAAGTATTATCCCAGTCTTCCATCTTTTCCTTTAGATTATCAGTTTTTACTAATTCTTTAACCTTTGTTATCTCACTAAGTACCGGAACCCCAAGTAGGCTATTCTTTTCAATATCTAATTCTTCTATTTCTTTTTTATATTTTTTATTCTGATTACTTTTAATTATAACAATAGTAATAATTATAAGGATAACTGCCAATATAAAAGCTGATATAGTAATTAAAAAGACACTATCCATATGTTACCACCTTTCCTACCTATAATATATTTTACCACACTTTTAATTTTTTTAACATTATTTTTTAGAATAATTTTATTTTTTTTATTTTATGTAAAAAGATAGCCTAAGCTATCAATTTAATTTTATTTATAATACATATCTAGTAATGATAAAATATAAGGCTGCTCCTAGTACAAGAAGTCCAAATATTAAGAAGAATATCTTTATTTCATTATGAGATTTTTCTTCAAATAATTTTTCATCATCATCATCTTCATCAAAATCTTTTTTACTAAAATTAAATGAACCACTATAAAAGGTTTCTCCTTCTTTTATTTTCTTTATCATAGTAACTTCTTCTTTAACAATAGGATCTGTTACTACAGTATTATCATCACCTTTTAAATCTACAAGTATATCAAGTGGAAGTGAATTAGTATTACTTTCTTTTTTATCTTTATCCTCTTTTGGTACTTCTTCTGAAAGTTCCATAGCATCATCTGCTTCAGGAACATATGGTATATTAGCATCCTCAAGATTAGTTAAAAAGTTAGTATTTATTTTAGGCTCTTCTTTATTAGCTTCAGCATTTTTATTTATTTCATTTTTAGCATTTTCAAGTAGAACATTAATATCATATATTCTACTACTCTCTTTTGGTGCTGCATTTGTTACTTCCCTTTTTGGAAGGGTAACTGTTCTTCCTAATTCTTTAGCTTTTCGATATTCGTCTCTACTGGAAACTATTTCTCTTAAACCATTTATATCTATTTCATTGGAATTATCAGGTATTGGTAAATTATCTAGTTCAGATATTTCAGAAGAAATATCTTTATATAGTTTTTCGTTTTTTTTAATTCTATTAAATTCACTTAAATCTTCTTTATAATATTTTTCCATTCTACTTTCCATATTGCTCTACCTCTACTATTAATATAATAACATATTTTTTTGATAAATAAAAGATTTTATGTTGATTTTTTATTTGATTTTGATATAATTAAATAGAAAGAAGGTATGATTATGGAATTAAAAATTAATAAAGATAAATGTATTGGATGTGGACAATGTGTTAGTCTATGTGAAGATGTATTTGATTTTGATGATGATAATTTAGCTAAGGTTATTGAAACCCCAGTAGCGGAAGAACACGAAGAAGAATCAAATACTGCCTTAGAATCTTGTCCAACAGGAGCTATCGAAGAAGAGTAATCTTCTTTTTTTATTTCCTATTATATACCCCCTCTTCTATATGATAGATATGGCTGATATCTTTATTTGAGACAATACTTTGGCTCAAATAAACACTATTAAGACTTAGAATAAGGCTTAATAAAGTACATAAAGAAAAGAACCCTAAAATTAGAGTTCTTAACTTATTATAAACTTAACACCATTTTTAGTATTCTGAATGTTAATGTCATAATTTAAGAATGTAAGTGTTTTTTTAACAATAGATAATCCTAAACCAAACACACCATTAACCCCCTTTTCAAAAGGAGAAAAGATATTATTTAATACATCTTTATCAATATTTGGTCCATCATTAAATAGGGTTATCTTATTATTTTTTATGGTTATCTTTATTTCTTTATTAGCATATCTAATAAAGTTATTTAATATATTATCTATAATTGCTTCCCACATCTCACTACTACCTTTAAAGATAGTATTTTTTTCATCAATATCTAAAGTGAATTTAACATCATTTCTTACTAAAGAGAATTTATCAACTGAATCAAAGACTACTTTACTGACATCACACCTTTCTTTTATAATATCTTTTTTGTCTTTGAAATAGTTTAATTTATTAAGGTACAATAAGGAGTGAACTTTACCTTCTAATTTAGATAATTGCTCTTTAGATACTTTTACGGCTTCTTTATCTGTTATTACACCATCTTCGAATGCTTCGATATAGGATTTCATTACTGTGATAGGAGTCTTAAAATCATGGGAAATGTTCTGGTACATTTGATTTTTATATTCTTCTTCTTCTTTCAAATATACACGCATTTTCTCCAAAGCTACCTCAAGGGTAGATATTTCATCTTCATAATCATATTTTATCTTATGATTATAGTTATCGTTATTCAAGTTATCTATTTTTTCTTTTAATTTTTTTATTCTATTAACTAAGCTATTAGACCATATTAGGATTACCATTGATACTATTATAAAGGTTATACCCACTACTAGAAGGATTATCTTAAATATTGATATACGCATATCATTTATATAACTACTACCAGTAAGTGCTATTTTCTTAGTATTATTTGAAGTAATAGTACTATAATAATATACTTTCTTGTTATAGAGAAATTTTCCTTCTTCCTTATTTATTTTACTTAAAATTTCTTTAGGAGAATCTAATCCTAATACTTTATTTAAGTTATTTGATATATATATATTTTCATTATTAACATATATATAAGCTACCTCACTATTTATTTTACTATTCTCAGGACTATCCAATATATTTAAAGATTCACCAAGATAGTTATATAAATTATCTTCATATATTGGTAATAGGTTTCTAGGTAATATTATTCCTAGTGATATTATCATTATTACCACTATTACTATACAAATAAATAGTAATTGTTCTGTAAGATTAGGTTTTCTCATAGTAATCTATACCCATAGCCATAGATTGTATTTATATCTAATTCTGGCATTTTCTTTCTTAGTCTTCTTACTAGATCATCTACTACTCTATCAGTACCAAAATAGTTTTCTCCCCAAATGTTGTTTAGAATATCATCCCTTGAGAAGGACTTATTTATATTGGTAACGAACATATAGAGTAAATCAAACTCTAAAGTAGTTAAATTTATACTTTCACCTTTGTGAAGTACCATTCTTTTTTCTAAGTCTATAGTATAATCTTTATAGGTAAGTTTTTGTTTTTCTTTGGAGTAAACTCTTCTTATGATATTATTTACTCTAAGTACTAGTTCTTTAGGAGAATATGGCTTAGCAATATAATCATCACTTCCTAATTCTAAACCGATTATTTTATCTAGATCTTTATCTCTCGCGGATGTAAATATTACTGGTACATCAGGATTCTCCTCACGGATTTTCTTTATAATGTCATATCCACTGATGGTATCTCCAAGCATTATATCTAATATCCATAAATCTACATCTTTATTTATATTATTTATAGTATTCTCTCCATCATAATAGGATACTACATTATAGCCTTCTTTTTCTAGATATGTTCTTATTAGATTATTTAAATCTTTTTCATCCTCTACTAGTGCTATTGTTTTCATATATATCACTTCCTAAATATAGTATAACACAAAATTAATATTTTTTCTTATCTAATCATCTATCACCTCTTTTCTTGATTTAATTATATTAATTTTATTTGGTTAAATTATCAAATAAATGTGGTAAATTATGGGAAGTAATAATATAATGTATTGGTGAATGATATATGGAATATAAAAGAATTACTTTAGATTATAAGAGTTTAGAACCCTATATTGATGATAGAACACTAGATCTTCATTATAATGCTCATTATAGAAATTATACTGATAAGTTAAATAAATATTTAAATGATATTAATTATGATTATAAAGACTCTCCTGAATACCTAGCTAAGCATATTGATATACTGCCTATGGAGAATAGAGATGAGATACTATTTAATCTAGGAGGATATTTAAATCATAGCCTATATTTTTATAATTTGACTAATAAGAAGAAAGATATACCTATAGAACTTCTTAATCTAATTAATAAATATTTTGGTTCTTTCTCTTTATTTAAAGAGGAATTTATTGATATGGCTATGGAAGTTAAAGGTAGTGGATATACTTTTTTAGTAATGGATAAGAATAATAAACTTAGAATTATTAATACTTCTAATCAGGATACTCCTTATTATTATGGTTTTACTCCTATTATGACTATTGATGTATGGGAACATGCTTATTATTTAAAGTATACTTATTTAAGAAAGAAATACTTAGAGAATGTTTTTGATATTATTGATTTTAATAAAGTATATAAATTATATTTGGATAATATTGTATAATCACTCTATAGCCTAAGGTCTATAGAGTGTTGTTGTTAGCCTGTAGTCTAACAACAATATATCTACATATCTATTATATATAAGAGAGAGGTATATATTTAATATTAGTTTAGTAATTGTAATTGTAATTAGTGCGACAGTGTCGCACCTTTTTCTCATAGCAAATAAAATTAGCTCATATGTTTTAAATTGTTAATAAGCTACTTATCTTTGATATTCTTTAGATTTTATTTTTTCTTTTAATTTTCTATAAGATAGATTTTGTTCTTCAGAAATATTTATATAGTAGCTGATTTCATTTATATCTTTAATGGATAATAATTCACAATAGTGTGACCATGTCAATTTGGTCGCCAGTGGCGACCAAATCTCATTATTAAATACTAAATAAAACTGTCTCATTCTTCTCAATGTTCTTTCATCATAATTTTTTCCAACTTCCTTTACTAATCTTTCTGAATACTCTTTTATTAAAGCATCACCATACTTAGCTCTTTCCTCGCCACCTTGTGCTTCAATTAATAATTTACCTACATTATAATAAGTACTTAGTTCATTTCTATTCTTTGAATAATCTTTTACTATTTTATATACCTCATTATTTATTAGTTCATTTTTTATTTCATTATAATAATTCATTTCTGTGCCTCCATAAATACACACTAGCAGGTTCTAATATATATTGCAAATGACTAAAACTTGTTTTTGAGTGTTAAAAAGATAAGAAAAAAGACCTTTAAATTTTTAAAAGTCCTTACTTTGCTTTTTTGCTACCTTCAAAAGATATTTTTGAGTAAAATTACTATTTTACATATATTTTACACTTTATTATCTCTTTTTATAAAACTTATTATAAATATTAATACTATTGTTAGATAAAGAATTATTTTTATATCATTAATAAAATATCCTATTAAACACATTATACTTCTTATCATACAGAATATTATTTCTACGATTAATAGATATCCCTTAATATTAGTATCTTCTTTTATACTATATATATTTTCTGAGGATACTATTTCAAATATCTTTATACCTAGTCCTTCAAATAAAGCTATGATTAGTACTAGGTATTTATTACTTATATTTAATTTTAATATTAATATGATACAGAATAATATATTTAAATATTTAAAGTATTTTTTATCATCTACTTTTCTAACAAAAAAATAAATAAAGATACAAGAACTAATACCCATAATTATATTAAATATTCCTACATAACTAATAGTATTATTTATAAATAAATATAGATATAATGGCTGAAGACTTAAGTTTATTACTTTAGCTTGTTCACATATAAAGAATAATAATTTATTTTTTTCTATTTTATCTATTTTTATTTTATTGTTATTTGTTTTATCTTCATATTTAAATATTGGTATAACCGCTAATACTGATATTATTATTACGATGATAGCTAGTATTAACTTTGATAGTTTAGCTTCTACATAAGTACCTATTACTGAAGATAGAACTATGGCTATATTAGTATATATTAATATACTACCTATTTCTTTTCTTTCATGATTATTTATAGATTTAATAGCATAATAGTGTCTTATGGTATGATAAGTATAGGCTCCAAGTCCATAAATAATACTAAATATTATTAGATTAGTGAATGTTTTATCCATTATAGACATATAGTAGAAACTACCACTAAAGATAATACTAGATACTATTAATATATATTTAGGTTTAATTATTTTAGTTAAATAGATTACTATAGTACTAGTTATGGCTCCAGTTAAATATACTAATGAATAAAATAGTAGTATTTCTTTTAGAGAGTAGCCCATTTTATATAGTAGTACTGAAGAAAATACTTCTACTATATTTCTAGCTAAAGTAGATAATAATATAAATATATTATATCTTTTTATATTAGACATAGATATCACCATTATTTATTATGTATTTTTTTTATTTTATGATACAATATATCTTGAGGTGACTAATAATGTTTAAATATACATTAGATAATAAGAGATATCATACTTTGAATTATTATCTAAAAAATAGATTTAATTCTAAAGTATTTAAAGTTAGTTTGAATGCTGGTTTTACTTGTCCTAATATTGATGGTACCAAAGGTTATGGTGGTTGTATATATTGTTCTAAGAGTGGCTCTGGAGAACATGGTGGTAATCCTAATAAGGATTTGACTACTCAGTTTTATGAAGTTAAGGATGTTATAGAAAAGAAATGGCCTAATAGTAGGTATATTGCTTATTTTCAGGCGAGAACTAATACTTATGCTCCTCTTGAAGTATTAAAATCTAAGTATGAAGAAGTATTAAAAATAGATAATGTTATTGGATTATTTATCGCCACTAGATGTGATGCTATTACTGAAGATACTTTAGATTATTTAGAAGAACTTAATAAAAGAACTTATCTTACTATTGAACTTGGTTTACAAACTATACATGAAAAGACCTCTAAACTAATTAATAGAGGTCATACACTTGAAGAATTTGATAGTATGGTTAAGAAATTAAGAAATAGAAATATTGATGTTGTTGTTCATATTATTAATGGTTTACCTTATGAAACTGAAGATATGATGTTAGATACTGTTAAACATTTAAATACTTTAGATATACAAGGTATTAAAATACATATGTTAAATATTGTTAAAGATACCCCTTTAGAAACTTTATATAATAAAGAACATTTTCATATATTATCTAAAGAAGAATATATAGATATAGTTATTAAACAATTAGAATTATTAGATCCTAAGATAGTAATTCATAGAATTACTTCTGATCCAGATGTATCTACTTTAGTAGAACCTACTTGGTTAATTAAGAAATTTTGTTTACTTAATGATATTGATAAGGAAATGGTAAGAAGAGATACTTACCAAGGTAAGTATTATATATAATATCAAAACTGATAAAAATGTATTTATCAGTTTTATTTTATGTTTCACTATAAGCCTTACTATGTAAGTCTTATTAGTGTTATTCTTAGCCTAATTCTTAGTCTAAGAATAATATACCTATTATATAGAAGCTATATCTATATACTTAGATATTACTTAGTATATTTATAACTATTATTATAATTATTCATCACTTTTACATAAATATCTATAGTTCTAGGTATACCCATAGATATAATCCATCTATAGCTTAACATTTAGAGATAAATATCTCAAGGATGATTTTTGTCCTTCCGAATTCACATTCCACGCATTGTTCGAGTTGCTGGAATTAGGGGGGGTACTAGTTTTATATAAAATCACCCTATATTAAACACCAAACTAGTGTTAAT
>OIZW01000580.1_pt1 | contig 31225 bp, 27 predicted proteins | sample 1588581 | NCBI WGS metagenome assembly OIZW01 (sample SAMN03283266) | human gut metagenome | biome: human-associated habitat; material: feces | host: Homo sapiens | place: USA | collected 2013 | reverse complement strand
TCATATTATACAAAAATAGTGTTTTTTCTTCATTAGCATTATCACTTATTACTTTGGCTTTATGAACTTCATCTAACATTTTCATATCAGGATTTTCAATGGTATGATACATTATGAAAACTATTAGAAATTCCACTATTGTTATTAAAGTAGCTTGAGGATAAATTCTTTGTATTATAGCAACGATAATTATAAGAAGAATAAATATATAAAGTGGTACAAATTTTTTATGTGCTATTATTTTTCTGTTTTTTATCATTGGAATAAACCATACATTTATACATATTGTAGAACACAAATATACAAAATTAACTGCTGGGCCTATAGCATAACCTTTTTCTGTCTGCAATGGTAATGCCATACACATAACAACGCATACAGCATAAATAGTGTATGATATGTTTCTTAATTTTTTATAATGTTCTAATTTTTTTTGCTTTTCTGTTGTATAGCATAAAACATAATTATATAGTGTCATAAACAATAAATACGTTATTAAATATATTAAATATGCTCTTGTAAAGATTATTGCGGGCAATGATGTTGGAGAAAATTTATTGCTCATATATATACACATCAATTCTAACATTAATCCAAGTAAATTGGAAAAAAGAATTTTTGAAAATATTTTTGCCTCGTTAGAGTTAATGTGTTTCCTGATGAAGTACATTATATTTAATGTTATTGATAATATAAGTGCATATAAAATTAAAAATTCAACATTCATAATAATTCTCCTATTGTCTTATACTATGATTATAACATTTATTTGTATTATTGTCCACATTAGAAAAGAGAGTAATTATTGTTTTACTCTCTTCTTTACATTTCTTGAAGTTTTTAAATACTCAGCACAATTAATACTATCTTCAGGTACTTTTTCTGCTAATAAAGGATTTGTATCCCTTTTACCACTTGGAGCTACAGGAAATGATGGTATTATTCTTAAGTATAACTTTTTTAATACTTCCAATGGGACACTATTAGCTAATCTATTCATAGCATTATTGATAACTTCTTCTTGTGATAATTTGCTTTGCCTTTGTAATTCGATATGACAAACATAAGAATCATCATTTGTTTTTAGAAGAACCGCTACCATAATATTTTTTATATCCTTTTCAATTATATCTTCAATTACGTAGTATGGTAATTCGGTTTTATCGGATAAAGTAATAAAACTATTTGGTCTTCCTTTCATTTTTATTCTTCCTTGATTATCTGTTTTATAGGAATAAGCACCTTGATTTAACCAAGTTTTCCCCTTACTATCTTTTACATATATGGAATCGTTTAATTTTGATTCGCTATATCCAAGCATATTACAAGGGCCATTTATTACTAATATTCCTGGTTTACCTATGGGACAATAATTTCCATCTTTATCTAAAACTTCCAGGTCGACAAAACTATGAGGAGTAAGCCCTAAACCATACTTTTTTACAATATTGCTAATCTTTTTTTCTTGTAATGATTTTAGTATTGTAACAAATACGCCACTACTTTCAGATGTTCCACCGCCTATTGAAAATGTTACTGGTGATAGTGGATAAGGTAATTTATCGGTACCAAATTTATGCTTTTTTGATGTTGCATTATAATAATATTCTTCGCCAGGTGAACACTCTTCTCCTGTTACTGTTGGTAACATTAAAAAAGGCATATTAATATTTTTAAACTTTTCATCATAATTTAATTGATCACACAATTTTGTCCAAAATCCGGTTGATGCTGGTACAAAGTTAGGTTTGTTGATTAAAAGTGAATAAATAAAGAAGTCTCTATCATAATATGGTTCTAATGCTAAAGTACATTTTTCATATAATGTATCCGATATTGCACATGATAGTTCCATATGAGTATATGTGGGAATATGTCCTAAAACAGTCATATTTCTCATACTTGGTAATCCTGATACATCTGATTCTTTCCACCTAGATAATGTTATATAGCTTCTAGTAGAATGAATTACTCCTTTTGGACGGCCAGGGTCAGTTGTTCCGCTGGTATATGTTTGTATAAATGGAGCATCAATCGAAACATTTTCTATTACTTCTTCTGTATAATCTTTTCCTATATTTGCAAATTCTTTAATGCCAAATATTCTCTTTTGGCTTTGTTTTTTTAATTCACTAATGTTGTTTGTAAAATTATGGCAAAATTTTGCTTCTATTTCTTGGTATGGATTGTATTTAACACCATTTTTTTCTATTGGTAGTGAATCATTAAGTGTAGGCATTATTATTTCCTCTATATTTGATTCATTTATTGCCTCATTTATTTGCACATAGTTTTTATTTGAAACAAATATATATTTGCTCTTTGTTTCATTTAATATTTCTTTTAAATACTCTTTATTAAACCAATCACCCACCACAACCAAATTGCAGCCTATAAAGCTAGCACCAATCATTAAATAAACAAATTCTGGTATATTATCAATACAAATTGGAATTGTATCACCTTTTGTATATCCAATACTCTTTAATGACTTTGCATAATCATACGCTTCTGTAAACATCTTTTCATAAGAAATTTTATTTCCTCTATATAATAATGATATAAGGTCTAAGTTTTCTTGATTTCTTCTAAAAATTTCTACAGCCCAAGATGTATTGTGGTTTTTTTCAATATCTGACAAGGCTTTTTGTGTCTTGGTATTTAGTTTTTTACCACTTATATATTTTTTCGCAGGCGTCATTGAAGACACCACTTCATTTACCTCTTCAATTATTTTAGAAATTTTTCTATTTTCCATATTAATTTAACTCCCCTCAAAATCAGCATTAGTGTATCATAAAAATACATATTTTTCAAGTGTTTTTACTAAAGATGTTCTTGATAGAGACCTAGGCTCTATCAAGCCACTTGAGACCTTAGGCTCAAGCGGAGACAGAAAAAGATATATAATACTGCACTATATATCTTTCTTAATAATTTCTGAATATCTTCTTGGATATTTTGGGTTAGTCTCTTTTAGTTTTAAGTATTTAATTATAGTTCTAATACTATTTTCTTTAGGTAAATTAAATATAACTCTAGATTCTTCTTTAATATCCAACTTATTATAGTAGTTAACTATATTTATTTCTTCATTTTCAGTATTAGCCTTCATTGCTATAAAATAACCATTTACCTTTACTAAAGGAATTCCATATTCTAATAAATGTTTTAATGGAGCTACTGCTCGTGCTGTCACTATATCAAATACTTCTCTATTTTTCTTAGAGTAATCTTCTACTCTAGTATTTATTATTGTTGCATTATCTAGATTCAAAGATTCTTTTACTATATTCAAAAAATGACATTTCTTACCATTTGCTTCTATTAAAGTTAATTTGGCATTTGGAAAACATATTGCTAATACTAAACCAGGAAAGCCTGCCCCTGAACCTAAATCACAAATACTCTGATTATCTATATTTACAACTTTTGTTATTGTTAGGCTATCATAAAAATGTTTTAAATATACTTCTTCTTCTTCAATTATTCTAGTTAAATTATACTTACTATTTTCTTCTTTTAGTATTTGATAGTATCTATCTAAACTATGTAATTCTTTATCAGTAAGAACTAATCCAAGCTCTTTTACTTTAATTATAAATTCTTCTTTAGACATTATAAAACTTCCTTAAATATACTAATAATATTGATATATCTGCCGGATTAACACCACTAATACGTATAGCCTGAGCTATGTTTAATGGTCTTACTTCTTTTAATTTTTGTCTTGCTTCACTAGCTAGATTAGGTACTTTATCATAATCTATATCTAATGGTATTTGTTTTTCTTCATTTTTAAGCATCTTCTCGGCTTCACGTTCTACTTTTTTGATATATCCTTCATATTTTATTTGTATTTCTGCTTCTTCAAGTACTTCTTTGGAATAATTTAGATTTAGATTAAATACTTTGTTTAGTTCTTCTAACTTGGCTGTTGGATTCTTTAGGTAATCATATACAGTAGTTGTTACTCTTCTCTTTTCATTATCCACAGTTATTTTTATTTCTTTTAATTTTTCTATTAATTCTAAAATATTTTGTTTCTTTTCTTTAAACTTTTGGTATTTTGCTCCTGTTACTAATCCAACATTATGGCCATACTCAGTTAATCTTAAGTCGCTATTGTCATGTCTTAGTAAAAGACGATATTCTGCTCGTGAAGTTAACATTCGATATGGTTCTTTGGTGCCTTTAGTTACTAAATCATCGATTAGTACTCCTATATAGGCTTCATTTCTCTTTAGTATCAATGGTTCTTTTCCTTCTAGTTTTAGACCGGCATTAATACCAGCGATTAATCCTTGACAAGCGGCTTCTTCATAACCGCTGGTGCCATTTATTTGACCGGCAGTAAAGAGATTATTTAATACTTTAGTCTCTAAACTTGGTTTTATTTGTGTTGGATAAATAGCATCATACTCTATAGCATAGGCGTATCTTAATATCTTAGCCTTCTCTAGGCCAGGAAGACTATGTACCATTTCTTCTTGGATATTTCTTGGCATACTTGTTGAAAATCCTTGAAGATAGATATCATCATAATACTTGCTTTCTGGTTCTAAGAATAACTGATGTCTTTCTTTATCACTAAATCTTACTATTTTATCTTCAATTGAAGGACAGTATCTTGGGCCTACTCCTGTTATGTCATTCAATCCACCATACATACTTGATTTATTTAGATTATCTAGAATTATTTTTTTAGTTTCTTCTGTTGTGTATATTAAATGACAGGGCTCCTGGTTATTTACATCATAAACTGGAGGATTAGTATGTGAGAATGTATAAGCTTCTTTGTCACCATCCTCTCTTTGTGTTTTAGTAAAGTCAATAGTACTTCTGTCAATTCTTGGTGGTGTTCCTGTTTTTAATCTTAGGATGTTAAAACCATATTTTTTTAAGTTGTCAGATAAATGCATAGATGGTCTTTCGTTATGGGGACCACTTCTGGTACGTGTGTCTCCTACTAGAATATCGGATTTTAGGTATGTTCCTGTTGTTAAGATAACAATGTTTGATATTATGTTTTCTCCTGTATCTAGTACTACACCATGGACTGTATTATCTTTGACAATTAGGTCTTCAACCATTCCTTCTTTGATAGAAAGATTCTTTTCACTTCTTAATACTTTTAACATTTCTCTGGGATATGTTATTTTATCTGCTTGGGCTCTTAATGATTTTACTGCGGGGCCTTTAGCATAATTTAACATCTTCATCTGAATAAGAGTTGCATCCGCCACCTCACCCATAGAGCCTCCTAGAGCATCTATTTCTCTTACAATTATTCCTTTTGCGGATCCGCCAATTGATGGATTACACGGCATCGTGGCTATGTTATTTATATTTCCTGTTACTAAAAGGGTTTTATGTTCTTTTCTAGAGGAAGCAAGGGCCGCTTCACATCCGGCGTGTCCTCCTCCTACTACTATTACTTCATAATTCATGTTATCACTCTACTTTCCTAAGCAAAATCTAGAAAATAATTCATCTAACAATTCATCTTTATATGTTGCTCCAATTACCTCGCCAAGAGTATTCCATGCATCTCTTAGTCCTAGTTCTACTATATCTATTGGGCTATTATCATTTATTTCTTTAATAGTGCTATCTATTATAGTTAGTGATTTTTTTAATAATGATATAGTTCTAGCATTTGATAAATATGTTAAGTCATTAGATGAAAGCTCTCCTATATTGAATAGTTTTCTTATTCTGTCTTTTATTTTATCTATTCCAATATTTTCTTTTACTGATATTTCTATATAATCTCCTAATAATGATTTATCTAATTTACCTTCTAGGTCGATTTTATTTACCACAATTATTTTCTTTTTGTCTTTTAACTTGTTTAATAATTCTTTTTCTTCATCTGATAATTCTTCATTATTATTTAGTATAAATATTACTAAGTCTGACGAATCTATTATCTTTAGGCTTTTGGTGACTCCTAGCATTTCTACTAGGTCATCACTTTCTCTAATACCAGCAGTATCTGTTATATTTAAGGTTATTCCGCCAAGAACAATAGTTCCTTCTACTATGTCTCTTGTAGTCCCAGGAATATTTGTAACTATTGCTTTTTCTTCTTCAATAAGTGCATTTAGGAGACTACTTTTACCAACATTTGGTTTACCTATTATTCCTACTTTTATACCTTCTTTAATTACTTTACTGTCTTCAGATTTTTTGATAATATTTTCTAGTCTTTCTCTAAATTTTTTGATATTCGGAAGCACTTTATCATTAGTCATATCTTCAACATCTTCATATTCTGGATAGTCAATATTTACTTCAATATTACTGATAATTTGAACTAAATCGCTGCGAAGACTTTTGATTAGATTAGATGTCTCACCAGTTAGTGTGTTTATTGATATTTTTCTGGCTGTTTCTGATTTTGACGATATTAAATCCATTGTAGCCTCTGCCTCAAGAAGATCTATTCTTCCATTTAAGAAGGCTCTTTTTGTAAATTCTCCTGGCTCTGCTAGTCTGGCGCCATTATCTAGTAATAATTCTAAAACTTTATTAGTTGTTGCTATTCCACCATGACAATTTATTTCTACTACATCTTCTCTTGTAAATGTTTTTGGTGCTAGCATTACGCTTACTAGAACTTCATCTATTTTTTCATTACCATCTTTAATATATCCATAATGAATAGTATGTGATTCCGCAGTTGTCAAATCTTTCGTAAACACTTTATCTGTTATTTTTAGTGCTTCTTCACCACTTAACCTTATTATTGATATTGCTCCTACTCCTGCAGTTGTTGATATAGCTGCGATTGTATCTTCCATAATACTCCTTCTTTCTCTGGTAGTATTTTATCACATTCTGTCTTAATTGTCATTTGATTTTTACAATATAAATAAAAAAAGAAAGCATTTTACACTTATTTACTTTCTTTTAATTTAATTACTACTTTTCTATTTGGCTCTTCACCAATTGATTCTGTATAAACATATTTGTCATCCGCTAGGACCTCGTGTACTATTCTTCTTTCATAAGAATTCATACTATCCATAGTTACTTCTGTTTTTGTTTTGTATGCTTCTCTTGCTAGTTTTTTGGCTAAGTACTCAATGCTTCTTGCTCTTTTTTCTTTATAATTTCCAACATCAATAATAATTGATAGTGGCTCTTTTAATTTTGAATTTACCATTTGTCTTATTAGTAATTGAAGAGCTGCGACATTTTTACCATTCTTACCAATAAGTATGGCATTATTTTCAGAGAATATTGTAACTGAAATACTTTTTTCTCTTCTTTTTACTTCAAGATTTGATTTAGCCCCCATTAACTCAGTTATTTTATTTAATGTATCTTTGATAAATGAAATTATTTCTTTTATATTTAATACTTCTATTTTAACATTCTTCTTTAGCAAACTACTTTTATCTTCAACATTATTTACTATTAAATCGTCTTCAGATATATTTAGTTCATATAGCGCAAGGTTAATTGCCTGCTCCTGTGTTTTTCCTTCAAAATAATACTTATTCATTACTTCTTTGCCTTCTTTCTTTCAACAATTAAGTTTTGAGCCACTGTAAATAATGATGATGCTATCCAATATAAACCAAGGGCTACAGGTAAGCTAAATGAAGCCACAACTATCATGGCAAGCATAATATATATTGTACTTTTCATTTTTTTGGCCATTCCAGTTTGATCTTTTAATGTTTTTCTAAATGATAGATATGATGTTGCAAGAATAATAACAAATAGTAGTACATATAGATACCATGTCTTTGACATTATTCCGTGTGATATTGTAGTTCCCATATCTAACTTGAAGAATTTATTTTCAAATATTACCGGAGTTCTATTTATTGCTTCAAGAAATGCAAATAATAATGGTATTTGAATGAATGATAGTAAACAACTTGATAATGGATTTATTTTATTTTTTTGATAAATTACCATCATTTCTTGTGCTTTCATCTTTTGATCTTCTTCACTTGTTTTATCTTTATATTTCTTTTCTAATTTTTCTAATTGTGGCTGAACTTCTTTCATTTTTTCTGACTGCATTGCAGTTTTTCTAGTAAATGGATATAGTATTAATCTTATTACTAAGCAAGATAAAATAATTGCAAATCCATTTGCTAACCCTTTACTTAGACCTGTTTTACCTAAAAGTACGCCAATATTTATGATTACCCAAGCAAGCGGTTTTACAAATACTGTTGTCCATAGTCCTTCATACTCAGAAAAAGGTTTAAAGTTTTCACAACTTGGTAGTTTATCAACATCAACTTTATTTTCTTTGTATAGTTCTATTACATCTTTATTTGTAGGTTTACAAAGAATATTTTCAGTTAATGCTTTACCAGTTTCTTCATATTTTACAGCCTTTTTATCTTCTCCTGTTAATGTTTTAGTACATCCTGTTAACATAACTAAACTTAGGATAATTAGTACTATTTTAAATGTTTTTTTTCCTTGTTTCAAATTAATCACCCATACTTAGTAGTTTTAACAATTCTTTTTCCATGTCTTGGTATGTTAAATCTACTATGCCTTTCTTAACAATTATAACATAGTCATAGCCTTTTTGCACTATATTTTTATTATTATCAATAATGTTTTTTACCCTTCTCTTTATTTTATTACGTATTACCGCTGTTCCTGTCTTTTTTGGAATAGTAATACCATATTTATTTTCATCCCCGGTTTTACGATAATATATACTAAAATATTTGCTTCTTCTGTAAATATTAGTATTAATTATTTCAGTATATTCCCTTGATGATTTGATTATTTCTATCTTCTTCATATTAAATTAAATATAAAAAAATAAAAAAGAAAACAAAATTATGCACATAATTTTTTTCTTTTTTTATTTCTTCTACTTTTTAAAACATTACCTTTAATTCTAGCAAAGAAACCATGCTTTTTAGCTTTTTTTCTGTTATTAGGTTGATAAGTTCTTTTCATTATATAATACACCTCCAAGTCAAATGCTACTTTATTATATAGTTTTATTTTGTTTATGTCAAGAAATTTTAATGATTTTGTTCATCATTAACATCATTTTCTCTAGTTAATATTTTTATTATTCTTGTTTCTCTATCACCATAAGCTTTGTTTTCCTCTTGTAATCTTTGATTATCTTCTTGTAATTTTTTATTTTCCTGTACTAGTTTTTCATTAACACTAATTGCTGCGGCAAGTTCAGTTTGAATTTTTATAAATTCTTCACGTAGTTTATCGCGTTCTTCTTTAGTTTTTTTTGCATATATATTTGCTCCCTCTGATGTTAATTCTTTTTCTAATGATAAATTATATGCATTTATCATACTAATCATACTTTCAGATAATGTTACATTCTTTTCTTGTAATTTTGATAAATTTACTGGGCATTTATTTTGCATTGTATTTGATATAAATGTCAAAATATCATCTAACTCTTTACTGAAGTTATATAATTTACTAAATTTTTCTAGTATGAACATATAATCTTTACCAACTTCTACTGTCGCATCATATTCTTCACTATAAGCATTAAGTGTTTTTACTTTTTTTATTTTTTCTTCATTATTGTAGAATATTTTTTTGCTTTCTCCATATTCATTTCCTAACATTATTGTCGATAATGTAGTTATGTGCTGATTAGTGAGTAATTGACCTAAAAATTCTTTAGATTCTTTGTCATTTAAATCAATAATTCTATTAGTCATTGGTTGGTAATATATGCCTTCTTTTTTAAGCCCTAAGATTAATAGTCCGTCTGTCTTCCCATAGCATATATAGTAATCTCCTTCAAGCTGTTGTTTGCCAGTTATAAAACTATATTCTTTAATGTAAGAACATATAAATTCAATACTATTTATATCATTTATTCCACAATTATTCATAAAATTATCTGCCTTATCATCTGCATAAGGTGAAATAAATGAACTATATGTTAAATGTCCATCATTAACTAACTTACATATTTTATATGGGTCCGCACATATTTCTTCAAGTATTTCATAACTGCTTTTACCCTTTAATAATTTTGTTGATTTTAAATACTCTGTTTTAATACCCAATAAATGGGCTATTGTTTGTTTTGGAAAAATAACATTAATTCTTTCTCCATTGGCAAGATATAACTTATATACTTTATCGTCAAAATTCCTTTTTCTGTACCAATCTAAACAAGTTTTTATTTTTTCCACTAGATTTTCAAATTCACTTTTGTTTTTTATATCTTTTATCATAAATATTTCCCCCTCATTTCGGCTATGTATTTTAACATAATTATTATTTCTTGTCAAATAATCATTATGACTTACTAATAAATAATAGTGTTTTTATATAATATGCTGTAATATTTGTTAAATTTAAAACCAAAAATTATTTTTCTGAAGACCTTAGGCTTCAGAAAACACTGAGTAACGAAGTACGAAGTGAAATAAATACAAAAAACCACTTCCTTTTTTCGATATTTTTTGATACAATTATATTTGAGGAAAATAAGGTGACATTATATGGGAAAAATTATAGCAATCGTAAACCAAAAAGGTGGAGTAGGTAAAACTACTACTAGTATTAATTTAGCTGCTTCACTTGGTGTTTTAAATAAAAAAGTATTACTTGTAGATTTAGATCCACAGGGAAATGCGACTACTGGAGTTGGAATAAATAAAGGCGATATATCTAGTAGTATATATGAGGTACTTACTATGAAGAAATCTATTTCTGATTCAATAATCAAAACTAAAAGTAAGAATTTATCTTTACTTCCTGCTTATCTTAATTTAGCAGGAGTAGATATGGAACTTATTGAATTAGAAAGAAGGGCTAAAGAAACTGGAGCTAAGTTCAATAGGGTAACAAGGTTAAAGGATGAGCTATCCAAGGTAAAAGATAATTATGATTTTATATTTATCGATTGTCCACCATCTCTTGGTATTCTTACCACTAATGCACTGGCCGCTGCTGACTCTGTGTTAATTCCTGTTCAGTGTGAATACTTTGCTCTTGAAGGTATTATGCAACTTATTAATACAATAATGCTAGCGCAAAGAAAAGTTAATCCTAATTTAGATATTGAAGGAGTTCTTCTTACGATGTTTTCTAATACTAATTTAGGAATTGAAGTTATTGAAAGTATAAAAGGATTTTTTAAAGAGAGAGTGTATGATACAATCATTCCAAGACTAGTAAGGCTTGCAGAGGCTCCTAGTCATGGCAAACCAATACTTGAATATGAGCCTAGAAATAAAGGTACTATAGCATATCTAAATTTAGCTAAGGAGGTTATAGATAGAAATGGAACAAAAGAAGAAAGCGTTGGGTAGGGGACTTGAAGAACTATTTTCAACAGAGGTTCTTGATTTTGATACTTTTGAAAGTAATATAATGGAAAATGCTACTACTAATGAAATTCAAGATATTCCTATTAATGAAATTAGACCAAATCCTTATCAGCCCAGAAAGAGTTTTAATGAAGAGGCTTTAAGAGAGCTATCTGAATCAATTAAAAACCATGGCGTATTTCAGCCCATTATTGTTAAAAAGGGAATTCGTGGTTATGATTTAATAGCAGGCGAAAGAAGGCTTAGAGCCAGTAAAATGGCAGGATTAGATAAAATACCCGCTATTGTAAAAGATTTTTCTGATGATGAAATGAGAGAAATCGCACTACTAGAAAATATTCAAAGGGAGAATCTTACCGCTATTGAACTTGCTTGGGCCTATAAAGGAATTATTGATAACTTGGATATTAGGCAAGAGGATCTTGCACTTAGAATAGGAAAGAGTAGAAGTCATATTACCAATACTTTAGGCCTACTAAATCTACCGGAAGAAGTTCAAAAAATGATTTTAAATGGTGAACTTTCTATGGGGCATGCTAGGGTTTTATCTAAAATGGAAGATGAAAGTAAAATTACTGATTTGGCTAAAAAAATTATCAACGAAGGACTTAGTGTCCATGAAATTGAAGAAATAAGTAAGGATGAAGAAATTAAAAAGAGAGTTCCTATAACCAGAAGAGAAAGAAATACTGATTATACCAACATAGAAAATGAACTTAAAGACATACTTGGTACTAAAGTTAAAGTGGATAATAAAAAAATTAATATATATTTTGAAAATGTTAATGATTTAAATAGAATACTAGAAATTATGAATATTGAAATTAAGTAGAGAAATCTACTTTTTTATTTTTATTTTAGGTATTTACTTGTAGTTAACTATATAGTTGGTAGGAGTATTTTTCTATTAAAATTCAATTTTTAAATTTTTATAATATTAATTAGTGTTATGATTATCTTGCTTGCAGTAAAGTTCAACTTAGGAGAATTTTTTATCGATTTTTGTCTTACTAATTTGTTTGCAAAATCACCAGGCAGTATATTATAATATTCTTGTAAGAAGGAACAGAAAAGTGAGGTGGCAAGGATGCAAGGAAGAGTTAAGTGGTTCAATAATGACAAAGGCTATGGATTTATTGACAATCCAAATAGTGAAGATATTTTCGTTCATTATTCTGCAATTAAACAAGATGGTTACAAAACATTATCTGAAGGACAAATAGTTGAATTTGATCTTATCGAAACTGCTAAAGGATTACAAGCAATTAATGTTCTAACAGTTACTAATGTAAGGGCTTAAATTATTATATAAGACAGCTTAGAAGTACTTAATAGCTATCTTATTTTTTTATTATGAGGTGTTTATGAAATATTTAAAATCGCTTATTTTTGCTTTTAAAGAGATATTTATAATGTTTATTTTTCAATATGCTGTACTTATTGCTTGTATTGTTTGCTTAGGCAAAGATAGATCTATTGTAATTGGTACTATACTTGTTTGTGCTGTTGAAATTTTGTATGTAATTTTTAAACTTAAAAATGGTAAACCTGCTATTGGAAAACATAATCTTTTTCCTTATGCATTAATGGGTATTGGCATTACTACTAGTTACAATATGCTTTTATTTGCAATGGGATTAGGTAATAATGTTATGGTGGATATGAATATTTTTCTTAACATTTTAGCCTCTGGAATTGTGGGACCTATATTTGAAGAGATTTTGTTTAGGTATAGTTTTGTTAATAGTTTGAAAAAATTTAATAGTCAAAAAATGGTAATTTTTATTTCCTCTTTAGTATTTGCTATCTGTCATACAGGAATTACTACTTGTATATATGCTTTCATTATTGGTATGGTTAATGCATATTTATATTTAAAAAAGAAAGATATTTTAATACCTATTGTTATTCATATGTCTGCGAACATCTTTGTAAATATTTTGAATAGTTATAATTTATATGTCTTGATAATAGGTATTTTCTTGGTTATTCTTAGCACTATTATTATTAGAATTAGTAATGACTAGTTCAAGATATATTTTTTATGATAGATTCTGCTATCACTGGAGTATTCTATATAGTAACCATTTGTTTCTTTTACAAAAAGACATACAATATTTTTGATTGTCAATTAGGAAGTCATAGTTCTTTCCTGTCTTTAAAATGAACTTAATTACATTTGGATTTTTATTTCCGTTTTCATCTATTTCTCCAACTATAATTTTATCAATCAAATTCTTAAAACAATCTTCATTGAATTCTTCTAGTCTTGGTGTAGTATTTATTACTTCTTCTATTTTATTTAATCTTTTGATTTGTTTATCTTTGTTAATAATTTCACTTTTATATGAATTTAGTTTTTCACTCACTTCATCAATCTTATTTAACAACTCTTTCTCTTTTTTAACATATGTATCATTATCTATTATGTTATCTAGTTTCATATCTACTAAATTAGATAATCTATCATTAAGTTTTACTTTTTCATTTTCAAGTCTTTTAATATCTTTTTCAAATACTGTTTCTTCGGTCATCTTTTTAATTGCTGATAATAGGTTAATGTTGTTAGTTGTTCTTTCTTCATTTAATTTGTTATATAGTTCTACAAATATTTCTTGTAATAAACTCTCTCTAATAAATTTAGAATCTTCACAATCATATCTTTCTTGTGCTCGTCTTTGACATGCCCAATAAGGAGTTCTAGTTCCATCTTGTTTAACTCTACCCATTTTTCTTGTAAATATTGCTCCACAATAACCACAAATTATTTTGCTACTAAAAGGATACCTTAAACTATATTTACTATAATCTGTAGGTTTTCCATCTTTAATAGGTCTTTTTCTTTTATTAGTTATACTACAAGCTTTTTCCCAAACTTCTCTTGTAATAATAGGTTTATGATGATTTTTAACTAGATAAATATCCCTTTCTCCTTTATTAACTTTTGTTTTATGTGTTATTGGATTTTCAACATAATATTTTTGTAATCTTAAATCTCCAACATATTTATCATTGTTAATTACATTTCTAACAGTTGTATGAGTCCATTTTCTACCTTTTAAAGTTAATATGTTTCTCTTATTTAATTCTTTTGCTATTATGTGAACGCCTTTACCATTGATATACCAATCAAACATTAGTCTAACATTTTTAGCTTGTTCTTCATTTATTTCAAGTTCTTGCTTTTCCTTATTCCAAATAAAGCCATAACATTCAGGATTACCACAAGCTTCTCCTCGTTTCATTTTTGCTTTATAACCTAGTTTTATATTCATAGATATTGATTCACTTTCTGCTTGAGCAAAAGCACTATAAAATGTTAAAAACATTTCAGAGTCCATATCTAATGTGTGTATATTCTCTTTTTCAAAAAATACATCTACATTATGTTCTCTTAACTCTCTAACATATTTTAAAGTGTCTAATGTATTTCTAGCAAATCTTGATATTGATTTAGCAATAATAATATCAATCTTTCCTGCTTTAGCATCTTCTATCATTCTTAAAAACTCGGTTCTGTTTTTTGCTTGTGTTCCACTAATACCCTCATCAGCATAAATTCCAACAAATTTCCAATTAGGATTTGATTTTATTTTTTCAGTATAATAATTGATTTGTGATGAATAACTTGTTAATTGTTCTTCGTTGTCTGTGCTTACTCTTGCATAAGCACATACTTTTTTAATTACTTTATCAACGAAATCTTTATTATAAACATTGAGATTAGCTGTAATAATCTCAACTTCTTTCAATTTTTTACCTCTCTTTCATATTAGTTTTTATTTTTTACAGCGTTCTCATTTATAATTATATACTATTTTTCTTCATATCTGTAGCCATATATTTAAAATTCTTGATTTTTTCTTGCAAATAATAATATTCAGTTTCGTTAATTAATTCTTCTTTAAATAATTTATAGATCACATATAGATTAAGTGATTGTTCTATAATAAAATCTGTTTCTTGTCTATTTATATCATCTTCTTTCATATTCTTACACCCCCTTATTCTAATATTTTTAATAATAATTCCTCATAGCCAATCTCATTCCTTTCATAATATTTATTTAACAAATTTATATTTAATCGCTTATTATAATGACTTGGTTTTACTTAATAATTGTATTAGTAATTATGGCTTATATTTGAAAAAAAGGACGCAAAGTCCCTATGGGGATAAATCCCCGTTATATTTAGCTTGAGCTATAACATACATTTTTTATTTACACTTTATTATTTCTTTTTAACTTGTTCTTTGAAATATGTTATAGTTCAAACTTGTATTCATCTTATATTTTATAAGATAGGTTCTGATATAAGCCTTAATATCTTACCGAGCCTCTTATAACTAGCGTTCTATATACTTTTCTAGTTAAGTTTAATTGTGTACATTCCGTTTGAGTATTCTTTATATACTAGATATTTTAATTGTTCTAATAATTCAAGACTTTTTCTCAAACCAATGTTTTTGATGTTAACTACTTTTTGAATCTCTCCTATATTTATATCTGTTATTATTCTTTCAAATCCTTTGGTATAAATATATGAGTAGATTAATTTCGTTTCTTTTGGAATTCTTTTATCTTTCCAAATACTATCTGCAACTTCTAGGTGTCTAATTTTCAATTCATATCTCACTCCTTTCTGTTGCTTTGATGAGTTTTACATCAAAATCAACTATAGTCTATCACGTAATTATGAGTTTGTCAACGCTTTATATTGACTTTTACAACACTTTGTGATATATTTATATCAGTGAAGCAAAGAAAGGCGGTTAAAAATTATGAAGAAACCTACTACTGAACTTGGAAAAGTTATAGCTGAAGCAAGAGAAAAAGTGGGTATTTCTCAAAGAGAATTATCTCGTAGAGCAAATATGGACTGTGCTGAAGTTTCTCGTATTGAAGCTGGCAAAAGACAAAAACCAAATGTTTTATATTTAAAAGGTATTGCTGATACATTAAATTTAAGCATGGTGGATTTAATGAAACTTGCTGGATATAATGATATAGAAATAAATTGGGGGCAAGATTTTACTGATAGAAGATCCCCTGCTGATTATCAAAGACAAATAAAAGAATATGCTAAATTTTATTTTGATGTATTAGAAGATATTGATAACAGAAGAAAAAATGCTTTTGCTTGCAAAGGTATAATTGCTGATATAATTGATAAACTAGAATTATCTAAAATAGAAAACAGAGAAAAAATAACAAGTGATGAAATACTAGAAAATTTAAAAGAAGTAATAACTTTAATTAGACCTAATTTAGAAAAATTTGATAAATCAAAATATCCAACATTTGATAATGGTGTTTTTCCTAAAATGGAAATTAAATCTAATTTAAAATATAATTCCATTACAGGAAAAATTATAGATAAGGAAGAATAAAATTACGAACACGTTTTGCGAGTTTACTCGTGAAAGTGGGAAAAGTAATTTTATTCATCAATACTTTTGCTTTAGCAAAAGAAAAAAAATAATCTTTTTACCCTTTCGTTAGATTGGGTATTAAGATTATTTTTATATAAAAGATACGCATTACAAAATAATATTTATCTCAAATTAATGTGTGCGTATCTTTTCTTTTTATTTAAACTTGTTTTAAATAAAAAGGCAACAATATTACATTATGAAATTTTATAATATGTTGCTTTAGGGTTTCCAAAGGCTCTCCTTTGGCACACTTTATCCTAGTTGGCTCTGCCAACTTGGTAGTGTGTTACTATTTTGTCAAAAATAGTTAAAAAAGCAGAAATCCGTTAGTTATGAAATTTCTTTCGGATTTCTGCATAAAAATAAATTTTATTTTTTCAAAGATTTTGTTGCAACAAAATTTTTCTTTTTTGATTTTAATATTTCATATATTTCAGTTAAATCTTTATCGTCCATATCAAATTCTGTATCATCAAAAACTTTTGGATAACCTGTTGTTTCTCTATCAAGCCCATTTTCAATAAACCAATTATTAGGCAAATTAAATACCTCAAATGAATCAAACTCATCAGAATAATGTAGCAATCTAGTACCATTAGCAATTTTTACAAAATGTTCTGTACAACTAATTTTTCCTTCGCTTCCATTTCCAGATAAACAAGTAAAGAAGGCATCTCGATCGTTTTGTCCGTCTAAATTATTTCCTACTATTTGTCTTGAAACATTAACTTCTGTTGTCATTGATACTTCATTTTTACTAAAAGATAATATGCTTGAAAAATTACCACTATCTGTTACAACACAATACTTATTCTCATGGAATTCATTACCTTTTTTATCTACAACTTCAAATTCACCATTAATAGATAATTTATTTTCTGGCATTGTTTCAAAATTATTTGAAGATAAAAATGTTGTTCCACCATAACTTCCCATATACCTAGGATAATCATCATTATGTGGTGCAATATTAGCTTCTTGAGGGTATCTAATAATATCATGGAATAATGAATTATAGAAATAAGACTTCAAATCATTAAATCTTTTCTCTAATACACTTTTAGAATCTATTATAATAGAATTATCATATGATGGATAATAAGTTTCAATAAATGGAGTGTATTCATTTACATAATTAAATCCACGACATCTTTTTACCATTAAATCATGCATAGCAAATGGTGCTGTAACTAAAATTGTAAATGCATTGTCTCCACTATTATAGTTTAATATAACATTTGAAACTCCACAAAATATTCCCAAATAATTTATATATTTTATTAATTCGTCAGGAGTTCCAAATTCTTTTGTATTATATGATTCCCACAATATGTTTCCTTTTTGTGTTTGTGGTAATACACCATACATAATTGGAATATATCCAACAGGATGAGGAACATTATCAGCATCAACCCAACTTATTTCATATCTATCATCATTCCAAGCAATATTAGAACCTGTTGTAATTGCTTCTTTATAATCATCTATATTGACATAAATTCCATGACCATAATAACCATCAGTTACTCTAGCATCTATATTTGCCTTTGACTTTAGTTGCTCAGCTAATCTTTCAACTAAAATCCTCTTTCCTTTAGTAATGAATGCTAATTTTTCTTGTTTTTCAGTTTTTTCCATTCAAAAACCTCCTTTGTCGGTTATATATTATAACATATTATAACTATTTTTGAAACATTTTTTTGAATTTTTCCACAATTTATTATAGACTAAAATCAAAATCATCATCTTTATTTTTATCATAATCATCATCTGATTCATTATAATAAGATATTTCATAATACTTCTCTTGACCTACATAATCAAACAATTCATCTTCTTTTGTTGTATCTACTGAAATATCAACAACATCTTTTTTCTTAAAGACTTTATTATCAAAATATTGCTTTATTTCGTCCACAGTAGCTTCTTTTATTAATTCACTACCAAATTGTAATAACTTTCTAAAAAACTTCTTAATTACCTTTAAAATGCTATTTATTTTGTTAGTTAGTTCTTTGTTTTTCTTATTAAGTTTATTATTGTTAAATTCTAAAACTTTAATTTCATTTTCAAATAAAGTATTTTCTCGTTTTAATGATTGATAACTTTTAGTATAACTATCAACTTCTTTATATACTTTTTCTTATTTAGGTTGTAAATTCATTACATTTATAGCATCATCTATAACCTTATTCATAGTATCAAAAGTATCTTTTTTTATTTTTACATACTCTTTATCAAATAGTACATTTTTGTTTGATTTCATTTTATCTTGCAAATCTTTAACTGATTCACTTAATCTTTGAGTTTTATTATTTAAATCAATATTTAAATTTCTAGTAATTTTCTTTAATTCTTTTATATTAATATGCTTTTTATCACTACCTTTAATTCCTCTTTCTAAATCAAATCCTTTTTCTGTTAGTCTTTTATGATATTTATCTTGTAATTGTGATAAATGTATTTTATCTTTTATGTATTGTTTTTTAGATATAGTATATCTTTCAGTATTAGTTCTTTTATCAAGTTTTTTAATAAGTGGTACAACAACACAATGTATATGTGGTGTTTTTTCATCTAAATGTAATGTGGCGTGTAATACTTGTTTTTTTGTATAGCCTAAATCTTCATAAACAAATTCCATACAAGTATTAGCCCACTTCATCAAATATTCATTACTCATATTTTTAAAGAATCTATTAGTAGCAGTAAATAATAACTCATCAGCTACTACATTTTTTGAATTATCTAACATAACATTAAATTTCTTCTTTCTATCTTCTCGTTCTGTTTTCATTCTCTCTTCATGTTCTTTTCTATAATCCTTCGTAATATTATAAAAACCTTTAACATATTTATCTGCTAAAGGTACTAATTCAACATTATATCGACTCATATTTAATTTTATATCTGGATTAGATTTATAAGCTTGTTTTTCTCTTTTATTATGTGATCCAATTTGTGCTAAATCATTTATAGTATAAATCGGCTCACTTCTAAATATTGCATAGTTTAAATTCATTTATCTACCTCTCTTTCTCATCAAAAAAAAGATATGTTGTTTTAACATACCTTTACTAATTCAATATTTATATTTAATTTCGTTTTTTATAATTAATAATTTAATTATAATGGAGAACGCCCTTTATATCTTAAATAACTGATAAAACTAATAAAAACTCATCTCTGTCATTTAATAATTTACTTTCTATATCTGTAATAGTTAAGTGATATTTATATAGTTTTCCTTTTAAACAAAGCAAATCTGTTGTTTTAACAAATGATTTCTTTTTGGTAAAGATTGTTTATCTTTTTTACAGATTATTACTCCAATAGTTTTATCTTGATTTATAGTTTTAATATTTTTATCTACATAGTTCATATAGACCTCAATTTGGCCAATATGTTCTTTTTTTAATTCTGTTACTTTTAGTTCTATTACTACAAAGCAATTATAAGTATAATTAAATAATAATAAATCTATATAATTATAGGTACTTCCTATTTTAATTTTGTATTCACTTTTAATAAAAGAGAATCCAGTTCCTAATTCTAATAAGAATTTTTCTATATCTTCAAGTATTAATTTTTGTAATATTTTTTCTGTTATATGTTCTTTATCTACATTATATTTATTTCTTATGATTATAGGATTTTTTATAAAATCACTTACTACCGTTTCTTCTTTATTTATTAACTTTAATTTAGTTTTATCATCTAGTCTTTGATACTCTTTAGACTTTATTTTTTCCCTAAGTTGTCTATAAGACAAATTTTGTTCTATAGAAATACTTATATAATAATTTATTTCATTTATATTATTAATTGGTAAAATTGCTAAAATATGCGACCAACTCAATTGGTGTGGCAGTGCTACACCTTTTTCAACAATTAAGTAAAATTGTCTCATTCTTTTCAAATTTGATATTCCGTATCCGCTACCGATTTCAATAGTCAATTTTCTAGAATATTCTTTTATTATTCCTTCGCCATAATGTTTTCCCGCTTCACTTAGCAACTTACCTACATTGTAATATACACTAAGTTCATTTCTATTCTTTGAATAATCTTTTACTCTTTTATATATCACATTATTTATTAGTTCGTTTTTTATTTCATTATAATAATTACAGTTTAACATATTAATTGCCTCCCGATGAGTACATTATCATATAAATGTTATTAGGTCAAATAGCTTAAAATAAGGTTTTATTGCCATTTTTGGTATTAAAAATTTGTTTTGGAAAACTTATTGTATTCAAAATCTTCTTTCGAGGCTTTTTTTGTCTTTAATTTATTATTAAATTTTTTTTAAATTTTACACTTAAGTATGTAAATATATTTATTTTGATAATATTTTTTAGTAAAAAATGTCCTGTAAAACATATTTATTTTTCCTTTACTTTTAGTTCTTTTTATTATACAATAATGTTGAGGAAGGATTGGTTTTATGGAAAAGTATAATTTGGTACCTGCGGATACTTATGTTGTAGTAAATAAAACTATTCTTCATAATGAGGATAGGAAAATTATAACCAGTTTATATCTTCCTATTATTGGTACTGATGCTGTTATGTTATACTTTACTTTATGGGCTGATTTGGATAATTCAGAAATATTAAGCAGTGAGTTTTCACATCAAAAATTAGTGTCTTCACTTAGAATAACTATTAATGAATTACAAACTTCTTTTGATAAACTCGAGGCTATAGGACTTATTAAAGCATTTATTAAAGAAGGAAATGTTAATAATTATATATATGAAATTTTTAGTCCTGTTAGTGCTAGTGAATTTTTATCTCATCCAATACTTAATATTGTCTTATATAGTAATGTTGGCAAGAGAGAATATGATAATTTAGTTAAAGCATTTAAAATACCAAGATTAAATACCTCTAATTATAAAGATATTACTAAAAGTTTTAATGATGTCTTTGAAAGTACTAGTATGACATCTTATGACTTATCACTTGAGGATATTAGAAAGTATAATAAGCTTAAACTTAATATTAATAGTAATTTTGACTTTAATTTTCTTATTAGTTCAATGCCCAAAAATCTAGATACTAGTAAAATGTTCTCTAAAGACATTAAAGAGCTTATTATTAATCTTTCATTTATATATGATATTGATGCTATTAAAATGGCTAATATTGTTAAAGTTTCACTTAATGATAATGGTACTATTAATCGTGAAAGTTTAAGAAAAAATTCAAGAAACTTTTATCAGTTTAGTAATGGTGGATTACTTCCTACAATTATAGATAATAATCAACCTGAATACTTAAGAAAACCGATTGGTGATACTTCAAGAAGAGCTAAAATGATATATACATTTGAAACCATTTCTCCAAGAGAACTTTTAATAAATAAAAATAATGGTAATGAACCTACGCGTAGAGATTTAAAATTAATTGAAGATTTACTTGTTGATTATAAATTAAAACCTGGAGTAGTTAATGTTCTACTTGACTATGCAATTAATGTAAATAATAAGAAATTAACGAGAGGATTCGTTGAAACAATTGCTGGTGAGTGGCAAAGAAAAGGTATTGAAACAGTAGAGGATGCAATGAATAATTGCGAAAAAGTACATAAAAAATCCTCAAAAAGAAATTATAAAGATGATAATGTTAATATGAAAACTCCTGATTGGTTTGATAAAGAAATAAATAAATCTAATGTTTCTGATGGTGAAGAAAATCAATTAGAAGAACTATTAAAGGAGTATAAATAATGAAAGAGATTAAAGATGTTATTCAAAATAATTATAGATTTAATAATATAGATTTAGAGAGAAATTTTGATAAAGAAATGGAAGACGATACATTTAAAAAGATCGTAAGTAAAATTAAACTTTCTAAAGATGAAATAATAAAATATACCTCTTTAATTAAAGATTCTTCTTTAGAACTTAAAAACTGTGCTAATTGTAAAAATATTATGGAATGTAAAAATTCTGTTGTTGGTCATGTCTACTATCCTGAAGCACAAGAAGAAAATATAGTATTTTCCTATGTACCTTGTAAATATAAGAAAAAACTTGATAAAGATACAGAATATCAAAATAATATTAGTTTGTTTGATATGCCAAAGGCTATTCTTGAGGCTTCAATGAAGAATATTTATACTGATGATAAGAATAGACTTGATGCTATTAAATGGCTTACAACTTTTATTAAAAAATATGAAAATAATGAGAATTGTAAAGGTTTATATTTAGCAGGTAACTTTGGATGTGGTAAAACTTATTTGATTAGTGCTATGTTTAATGAACTGGCCAAAAAAGGTGTTAAATCAGTTACTGTTTATTATCCAGAGTTTTTAAGAGAATTAAAGGGAAGATTTGGAGAGGATTATAACGAAGTATTCAATAAAGTTAGAAAGGCTCCTTTACTTCTTTTAGATGATATTGGAGCAGAAACAGTTACTAATTGGAATAGAGATGAAATATTAGGTAGCCTCCTACAATATAGAATGCAAGAAGGACTGCCAACATTCTTTACTTCAAATAACACAATTAAAGAACTTGAAGAACATCTTATTGGAAGCGATAGTGAAGGTAGAGTAAAATCTAGAAGAATAATTGAAAGAATAAAATATTTAACTGATGAAATAATAATGGTAGCGGAAAATAGAAGAAAGTGAGGATAATGTATGGAAGGTAATAATTATGGATTTAAATTTGATCCAAATAAAATTGAAAAAAGTTTTGATAATGGAAGCAAGTTAAGTATTGAAAATGATGGTGGAGAATTAAATATGTCTCCAGATAGAAGATATGTTACTGCGAATAATCCAAATAAAAAGGAAAGTAATAAAAAATTAGTTAGAGTACTAAAGAAAAATGTTACTACTGATGATAGACTTGGACCTGAAGTAGTTAGTCCTGGCAATAAGGGATTTGCTAGTGTTATTGGGCTTGCTGCTTTAATTGCAGTTGCTGGTGTTATAATTGCATTTATTACACTAAAATACTAAATTACAAATAATTAGGGAGGGATAGTCATGTTATATGCTTTAGATGTTAAAACTAGTTATTCTATGTTAAGTAGTTTAATTAAAATAAATGATTTAACAGAAAAGGCTAAAGAACTTGGCTATTTTTCTTTAGCCATAACTGATACTAACAATATGTTTGGAACTTATGAATTTTATTTATCCTGTATAAAGAAAGACATTAAACCTATTATTGGTATTAAATTAGAGTATGATGAGAATAAATTTATTTTACTGGCTAAAAATAATGACGGATATAGGAATCTAATTAAAATCTCTACACTCATCTCAGAGAGTAATATTGATAATGATATTTTAATTAAGTATGCTGATAATTTAATATTAATTATGCCTTATAGTAGTTATAATAGTGAAATTATTTCTATATATAAAGAATATTTTGTGGGTTACTCTAATATAGAAGAGCGAAATAATATTAAAGATAAAGCTGTATTTGTTAATGATGTTAGTTATTTGGAGAAAGATGATTATAAATACTTAGACTATCTCATAATGATTAAAGAAGAAAAGAAGTTAGGTGAATTTGAACTTAATACATTTAAAGGTAAATATTTATTTGATAAAAATGAATTTGAACTTATTACTGATGATGTGGTTAGAAATAATATGAAGTATATTAGTAACTCTTGTAATGTTACTTTAGAATATACTCCTGATTTACTTCCTATATATGACAAAGATATAAATCCTAATGAATTTCTTAGAAATTTAGCATATAAAGGTATTAAAAGGAGACTTAATGATGATGTCATTGATAAATATATAGAAAGATTAGATTATGAACTATCCGTTATTGAAAAGATGGGATTTAGTGATTACTTCTTAGTTGTATGGGATTATGTTAAGTATGCTAAATTTAATAATATTTTAGTAGGTCCCGGAAGAGGTAGTGCTGCGGGTAGCTTAGTGTCTTATGCTATTGGTATTACTGATGTCGATCCTATTAAATATGATTTATTATTTGAAAGATTTTTAAATCCAGAAAGAGTTACTATGCCCGATATTGATGTTGATTTTGATAGCGAAAAAAGAAATTTAGTTACTGAATATGTTACTAAAAAGTATGGTGAAAAACACGCTATTGGAATTATTACTTTTAATACATTAGGTGCGAAACAAGTAATTAGAGATTTGGCCAGATGTATGGATATTAGTCTTCCAATTACTGATGATATCTGTAAATCTATTACTAGTAAAGATTTATTAAGTTCTTATATCGAAGGTAGTAAATTTCATAGATTAATCAATTCAAAAAGAGAATTTAAGATGTTATATGAAATAGGTAGACATTTAGAAGGACTACCTAGACATATATCTATTCATGCTGCAGGTATTGTAATGAGTAGAAGACCAATAGATGAAATTATTCCCTTATATAAAAACCCTGTTGGTATATATACTACTGCTTATTCTAAAGATTACTTGGAACCTTTAGGCCTCTTAAAAATGGACTTTCTTGGTATTGATAATTTAACTTTAATAAGTAATGTTATTGACGAAATAAGAGAAAAAGAAAAAATTAATATTACTTTTGAAAGAATACCCGATAATGATAAAAAAGCTCTTGATATCTTTTATAATGTTGATACTGATGGTATATTTCAGTTTGAATCTCCTGGTATGAAGAGGTTCTTAGAAAAGTTAAAGATAACTTCTTTTGATGATATTGTACTTGCCCTTGCTTTGTATAGACCTGGTCCTATGGATAATATTGATACTTTTATCAGAAGAAGAAATAATGAAGAAAAAATTACTTATATTCATCCTGACTTAGAGCCTATATTAAAAGGAACTTATGGTATTATAGTATATCAAGAGCAAATAATGCAGATAGCAAGATTAATGGCGGGTTATTCTTTTGGCGAAGCTGATATCTTAAGAAGAGCAATGTCTAAGAAGAAGGAAGAAATTCTTTTAAAGGAAAAACCAAAATTTATAAATGGATGTTTGAACAATGGATATGATGAGAATGTAGCCTCTGCGGTATATGATTTGATACTTAAGTTTGCTAATTATGGATTTAATAAATCACATTCGGTAGCATACGCTATTACATCTTATAGAATGGCTTTTATAAAAGCATATTTTCCTAAATATTTTATAAGTGCAATATTATCCAACTCTATTGGTAATGATATTAAAACTAATATTTATATTAATAGAGCAAGAAAATCAAATATTAAGATATTACCACCAGATATTAATTTAAGTGATAGTAAATACTATGTTGATGGTAATAATATAAGATGTCCTTTATCAATTATTAAAAGTGTTGGTACCGTAAGTAGTAATGATATAATTAAAGAAAGAGAAAAAGGACAATTTACTGATTTTAGTGACTTTGTACTTAGAATGAATGGTACTTCAGTTAATACAAGAGTTATAACTAACTTAATTAATGCTGGAGCAATTAACTTAGGATATAATAGAAGAACTTTAATAGAAAACTTAGATAATGTTTTAAATTATGCAGATATTGCAAAAGACTCTGGAATGATTGAGGTTGAAAAACCATATATTTTAGAATATGATGAATATTCCAAGAAAGATATTATGGATAATGAGTTAAAAACTATCGGATTTTATTTAACTGAACATCCAACCTCTAAATATCGTGAAGAAAGTAGTATTAGTTCTCTTAATATCAATAATTACTTTGATAAAAATATTAATATCATTATTTTAATAAAAAGAATAAGAGAAACTACTACAAAAAATAATGATGTTATGGCCTTTATCACAGGTGAAGACGAATTTGGTGAAATTCCTTTAACTATATTTCCTACTACATATAAAAGATTTAATAATATAGAAGAAGGTAATATTGTCAAGGTATTTGGTAGAGTAGAAAGAAGATTTGATAAATACCAAGTTATTGTTAATAATATACAAATAATAGAATAGGAGGATAATGTTATGAAAGGTAAATTTATAGTTATATCAGGTCCTGGTGGTGTTGGTAAAGATACTATTGCTAAAGAATTAGTAAATAAAGGAATTGCCATCTATTCAGTATCTATGACTACGAGAAAGAAAAGAAGTAATGAAATAGATGGTAAAGATTATTTCTTCGTAGACATTAATACTTTTGAAAATAATATTAAAGATGGTAAAATACTAGAATATACTTTATTTAATGGTAATTATTATGGTACTCCTAGTGAATTTATATTTAATAATCTTGAAAAAGGTACTAATGTAATCGGAGTACTAGATATTAAAGGTGTATTAAATGTAGAAAAAATATATCCTGAAGCTATTAGTATATTTATTATGCCACCATCTTTTGAAGAACTAGAAAAGAGAATTAGAAATAGAAATACTGATTCTGAAGAAGTTATTAAAGAAAGATTAGAGATAGCTAAAGATGAAATTAAATGCAAAGATAAATATGATTATGTAGTTATCAACAATACTGTGGATAAAGCAGTAGAGGAAATAATTCAAATTATTAAAAATGAAAAGAATGAATAAACTTTACTTTAGAGACTTAATGGCTCTAAAGTATTTTTTTAGACTACAGGCTAAAAAAACATCGAGCAACGAAGTGTGAGATGAAATAAATACTATAAATTTACTTGAAAAATGTAGTATTTTAGTATATACTTATATTAACTTTATGAAGTGGGAGGAATATTATGAAAAGTAGTAGAATAATGAAGATATTTGAACAATATGTTAGAAAGTATGATATGAATAATATTAATATTAAAGCAAGATATTTTCACTCATTAAAAGTTATGGAAATAGTTAAAGATTTAGCTACTGAACTTGGTATATTTACTGAAGAAGAGATAGCGGTCTGTGAACTTATTGGTCTATTCCATGAAATAGGTAATTTTTCTAGTACTCCTAATTATCATATAGATGAAGACAATGAAGATTCTAGTAATAAAGCTATTGATATACTATTTAATAAAGGCTTAATCAGAGAAATAAGTAAAGATAAGACTTATGATAATGTCATTAAAATAGCATTATTTGCTTATGATAAAAATGGTTTCCCTGATAATATAGATGAGAAAACTAAACATGTATGCGCTATTATTAAAGATGCTCATAACTTAGATTCTTTTAGATTATTTGTTAATTATCCTTATGTTGATACAAGAATTAGTAGTTATCCTAATAATTTGGTATATGAAGATTTTACTAAATTTAAAACTATTAGTCCTAGAGTTACTGATAATGCTTCAGATACTGTTCTTATGGTATTATCAAAAATGTATGCTTTTAATTACAAATATTCCTATTATTTATTAAAAGAAAATAATTATGTTGCTAAACTATTTGATAGTCTTACTTTTGATAATAAAGAAATTGAAGACTTTTATAAAAAAATATTTATGGTACTTAATAATTATATAGATAAAAGGATTGGTGTTTATAATGCTTGATAAAAAATATGACCATTTAATGGTAGAAAAAAATAAATATGAAATGTGGAAAAATAATGGTTATTTTACTGGTGGTAAAGATTTAAGTAAAGAACCATTCTGTATAGTAATTCCACCTCCTAATGTAACTGGTAAATTGCATTTAGGGCACGCTTGGGATACCTCTATTCAAGATATTCTAATTAGATATAAGAAAATGAAGGGCTTTGATGCTATGTGGGTTCCTGGTATGGATCATGCTGGTATTGCTACTCAGGCTAAAATTGATAAGAAACTTAGAAGTGAAGGAATTAATCCTAGAGAAATGGATAGAGAAGAATGGCTTAAAGTAGCTTGGGCTTGGAAAGATGAATATGCAGAAAATATTCATAGTCAGTGGGCAAAACTTGGTCTTGCTCTAGATTATACTAAAGAAAGATTTACTTTAGATGAAGGTTTATCTAAGGCTGTTAGAGAAGTCTTTGTTACTCTATATAACAAAGGTTTAATTTATAGGGGAGAAAGAATTATTAACTGGGATCCTATGGCTATGACTGCTTTAAGTACTGAAGAAGTTATTTATAAAGATGTAGAAGGTGCCTTTTATCATATTAAGTATTATCTAGAAGATAGTGATGAATATTTGGAAGTAGCTACGACTAGACCAGAAACTTTATTTGGAGATACTGCTGTTGCTGTTAATCCAGATGATGAAAGATACAAAAAATATATAGGTAAGAGTGTTATACTTCCTATAGTTAATAAGAAAATTCCTGTAATAGGAGACTATCATGCTGATATGGAATTTGGTACAGGTGTAGTTAAAATTACTCCGGCTCATGATCCTAATGACTTTGAAGTTGGTAATAGACATAATCTAGAGAGAATTGTAGTTATGAATAAGGATGCTACGATGAATGAAAATGCTGGCTCTTATGCTGGTATGGATAGATTTGAGGCAAGAGAAAAGCTTGTTAAAGATTTAGAAGAGGCTGGCCTACTAATTAGTATCGAGCCAATTAATCATAATGTTGGTTTTTCAGAAAGAACTGATGTTATGATTGAACCTTACTTATCTAAACAATGGTTTATTAAGATGAGACCACTTGCAGATGCAGTACTTGCTAATCAAAAAAATAAAGATACTAAAGTTAACTTTGTACCTGAAAGATATGAAAAGATTATGAATCACTGGATGGAAATAACTTATGACTGGTGTATTTCTAGACAGCTTTGGTGGGGGCACAGAATTCCTGCTTGGTATAAAGATGATGAAGTATATGTTGGTATGGATGCTCCTGAAGGAGAAGGTTGGGTACAAGATCCCGATGTACTTGATACTTGGTTCTCTTCAGCATTATGGCCTTTTAGTACACTTGGATGGCCCGATAATACTGACTTATTAAAAAGATATTATCCTAATAGTGTACTAGTTACTGGATATGATATTATTCCATTCTGGGTTAATAGAATGACCTTCCAAGGACTTGAATTTCTTCATAAGAGACCATTTAAAGACTGTTTAATACATGGTCTTATCAGAGATAAACAAGGTAGAAAAATGAGTAAGAGTCTTGGTAATGGTATAGATCCTATGGATGTTATTGAAGAATATGGTGCTGACTCACTAAGATTTTTCTTAACTACTAGTACTGCTTCTGGAATGGATTTAAGATATGATGAAGAAAAAGTTAAATCTACTTGGAACTTTATTAACAAAGTATGGAATGCATCAAGATTTGTATTAATGAAGTTAGATGGATTTAAAGAAGAAGATTATACTTTAGATAATTTAAAAGTAGAAGATAAATGGATACTTGATAAACTTAATAGTACTATTAAAGATGTTACTAAGTATATGGATAAATATGACTTTAATTTAGCTGGTTCCGCTATATACGAATTTGCATGGAGTTACTTCTGTGACAAGTACATTGAGTTATCTAAGTTCTATGATGATAATACAACAAAAAGTGTATTACTTAGAGTACTTACTGATATAGTAAAAATGTTACATCCATTTATGCCTTATGTTACTGAAGAAATATATTCAATGCTACCTATTAAAGAGACTGAATCTATTATGATGAGTAGTTATCCAGAATATGATAAAAATATGGTATCTGCTACTAATATTGATACAGTACTTGAATTTATTACTATGTTTAGAAATAAAAAGGCGGAACTTGGTATAGGTAGTGATTACAAAGTATACATTAAGTGTAATAATGATGTGGATAAACAAATTATTATTAATATGTTAAAACTTAATGATAAGATTACTGATAATAGTGATAATTATACTGATAAAGTAGAATATAATGGATTAGAGATAGATATTTTCTTTGATAATAGTAAAAATGTTAAAGAACAAGAAGAAAAATTATTAAAAGAAAAGGAATCTTTAGAGAAATCTATTGAAAGAAGGGAAAAATTACTTAGTAATGAAAATTATGTAAGTAAAGCTCCTTCGAGTATAGTAGAAAAAGAAAGAGAAGATTTGAAGAAAGAAAAAGAATTACTAAATAGTTTACTTAATAAATTTACAAAATAATTTTTATATGATAAAATTACTTTAGTTGTGAAAGGAGTGAATATATATGGCTAAGTTTTGTTCTAATTGTGGTGCTGAATTAAATGAAGAACAAGAAATTTGTTTGAAGTGTGGTGTCAGAGTTAAAAATAGTAATACTAAAAATACTGATCCAAATGCTAAATCTAAAATGGCTGCTGGATTACTTGGTATATTTTTAGGTCAATGGGGAGTACATAACTTTTACCTAGGTTATACCGGAAAAGCAGTAGCCCAATTATTACTTTCTATTTTTGGATACATATTACTATTTGTTGTTGTTGGCTTTTTTATGGTAGCCGCTGCTGGTATATGGGGACTAATCGAAGGTATTATGATACTATCTGGTAGTATCAATACTGATGCTAATGGTAATCCATTAAGAGATTAATGTATAATTAAATTAAAACATCTCATAATAATTATGAGGTGTTTTTCATATGGATAATGTATTTTGTATATGTTTTAGAACTCTTTTAGTATTAGTAATTCTATTTTTTGTA